>Ga0076323_118_pt1 | contig 31327 bp, 35 predicted proteins | sample RifGroF1_FD_68028 | JGI IMG/M metagenome (GOLD analysis project Ga0076323, IMG submission 68028) | candidate division WS6 bacterium GW2011_GWF1_33_233
TGGACATTACCTGGTAACTTACTTGTTGCTGTTGGTAAAGATTTTGAATATGTACAGGTTGAGTATGAGGGTGTTAAATACATTGTTGCAAAAGAATTAGTGGATAAAATATTTGAAGGAGAGTACTCAATATTAGAAACATTTAATGGGGAGCGGTTAATTGGTAAGGAGTATGAGCCTCTCTTCCCATTCTTTTCATCAAAGAGTAGTGAAGGGGCCTTTAGAGTTGTACATGCTAACCATGTGACACTTGAGGACGGTACAGGGTTAGTACATCAGGCACCATATGGTGAAGAAGATTTTGCTTTAATGACAAGTATGGGTATTAGTATGTTTGATTACCTAGATGATCAAGGAAACATGAAAGAAGAGATGGGAGAGTTTAAGGGTATGTTCTACAAAAAGGCTAACAAGTACATTATGGAAGATTTAAAGAACAGGTCACTTCTTCTAAAGAGTGTAGACTATGAACATCAAATGCCAATGTGTTGGAGAACTAATACACCTTTAATATACAAACCGATAAAGAGTTGGTATGTAAAAGTAACAGATATACGAGAGAAACTAGTAAAGGAAAATGAAGAGATAAATTGGGTACCTGCTTACTTTAAACAAGGTCGTTTTGGAAATTGGTTAGCAGATGCTAGAGATTGGGCATTAAGTAGAAACAGATATTGGGGTACACCTCTTCCTGCTTGGATTTGCGAGAAGTGTGGTGAAACTGAAGTACTTGGTTCTTTTGCTGAGGTAAAAGAAAAATCTGGAATAGAATTAAAAGATCCACATAAGCCATTTGTAGATGAAATTACATATTCATGTCCTAAGTGTGGTGGAGTAATGAAGAGAGTAAGGGATGTAATTGATGTCTGGTATGATTCTGGTTCTATGCCTTTCGCAAGATTCCACTATCCTTTTGAAAACAAAGAAAAATTTGAAAGTAAATATCCAGGTCAATTTATAGCTGAAGGAGTTGATCAAACCAGAGGATGGTTTTACACTTTACACGTACTTGGTGTTGCTCTCTTCAATGAGAAATCATTCAAGAATGTTATTGTAAATGGAATGGCACTCGCTCCTGATGGTACAAAGATGTCTAAGAGTAAACGTAACTATACTGAAGTTAATGTAGTACTTGATCAAATGGGTGCAGATTCTTTGAGGTTGTACTTCTTAAGTTCCCCTATTGTTCATGGTGAAGAGATATTGTTTAGTGAGAAATTTCTAAAAGAGATTACTGCTACAGTACTACTTCCATATTGGAATTCTGTTAAATATTTCTTAAGTTACAAAGATCAATTTAATTGGCAATATACAGAGGGATGGAAATCAGAGAATTTAATGGATATATGGATAGTTGCAAAACTACACCAAACTATTAAATCTGTTACAGAGAGTATGGATGGATATGTACTACAGAAAGCAACAAAAGACATTTTTGATTTAATAGATGGGTTATCTAAGTGGTACATTAGAAGATCAAGAGATAGGTTTGTAAAAGGAGATAGGGAGGCATTAAATACTTTACACTATGTTCTTTTAGAATTAACAAAACTACTTGCCCCATTTGCGATTAGAGATGATAACAGGTTGAAAGTAAGACAACCTTTATCAAAAGTATATGTCCCTATTTCTGATTTACAGATGCAAGAGATAATTAAGGGTGAACTTAATGTAAAAGAGGTAGTATTTTCTGAAAAAGAACAAACAGGTGACGGATTAATATCCCAAAGTGATGGAAAAGTATTTGTATCACTAGATATTAATTTAACAAATGAATTAAAAGAAGAGGGTATGTTAAATGAGATTATTAGAGGTCTTCAAGTTGCAAGGAAAGAGAGTGGTTGTGAAGTAGGAGAGAGAGTATCCATACTATATATGACAGATAGTAGTGAGATTGAAAGTATCATTACCACTTATGAAGAGAAGCTAAAGAGTAATGTAATAATAGATTTGTTTGAAAAGAGAGATACATTAGAAAATGGTATACAGATAAAGGTAGAAGATAAAGAGGTAATGGTAGAAATCAAAAAGTAAGAATTTACTCTAAAGGTATTTTTGTTTCTAATCCAGTTAGCTTTTCAAAACTTCTTGCCGCATTTACAAACTTTACACCTGAGGATACTGCTAACTCACCTACAATATCTCCAACTGCTCTTCCTAATTCATTTTCAATAGTGACTGGTATTAATCTTCCATCTTTTTCTCTTTGTCTTTTAACATGATTACAGTACTGTATTGTTTCAATAGCAGATTCAATATTTGCTTGATTTTCTAATTTCTTGAATATTTCCATTAGTTTATTGAAGTCAGTAGTCTTTGGATCTTTAACAGGTTTCTTTTTTAGTGTAAGTACTTTTTCTTTTATATCTTTTTGATTAAATACTGGTCTAACACTAAGGTTTTCTACATTCTCAATAGGGGTGGATATTGTTAATTGAGCATTTATGAATTCAAATTCAAAATACTTCTTTATTTCACCATTAAACTCAATCTCTTTTTCTGCTTTTATCCATCCTGCACCGTGTGAGGGATAGAACACTTTTGATCCGATCTTGAACTTCATAGTGGGGGTATAATCATTAATTAAACATTTAATTATATCATCTTTTGGTATACAATACACGTATGAAAATTACTGTACTTGGTGGTGGAACGGGTACCTCAGTGGTACTTGAAGGTCTAAAAAAACATAAAGATTTGGATTTGAATGTCATTGTAGGAATGATGGATGATGGTGGTAGTAATGCTGTGGTAAGAGATGAGTTTGGATTACTTCCACTTAGTGATTTAAGGAAATCCATTATTGCACTCTCTGATGAAAATGAAGGTAATACTCTTAGGAATTTGTTTACTTATAGATTTTCTCAAGGAGATGGTTTAAAAGGTCATACAATGGGTAATTTACTAATGATTGCTATGACAGAGATTTCGGGTTCTGAGATAGAAGCGATTGAAATGTTTAAATATTTGTTTAATGTTAATGGTAATATCATTCCTGTTACATTGGATAAGGTGAAGTTGGTAGCTAAATATTCAGATGGTAGAGAGATTGTAGGAGAGCATTTAATAGATGAACCAACAAAGGATGCTATGATTGAAGATTTCCATTTTGACAAAGAAGCAAAAGCATATGATGGGGCTATTGAGGCGATTATGACATCAAAATATATTATTGTTGGTCCTGGTGATCTATATACAACAACTCTTGCAAATATAATTGTTAGTGGTATATCAGAGGCTTTACAAAAGACTAAAGCTGAACTTATCTTTATTCCCAACCTTATGTCTAAGATAGGTCAAACAAGAGGTAAGACTCACAGTGAGGTATTAGATATTGTTGAGGGATATATTGGAAGAAAGTTTAATCATGTTTTAGTTAACAGTGGAAGAATTCCTAACTCTGCATATAAAAGATATTTAAAAGATGGGGAACATATCTTTGTTGATGATTTAGAAGAGAATGGGGATAGAAATATTGTTAGAACGGATTTGGTGGCAAATTCTGTACTTAAAAAAGAGAAAGGAGATACACTAGTAAGAAGTTTAGTAAGGCATGATTCACAGAAGGTTGGAAAAGAGTTATATGGAATATTTCATAATGGGTGGAAATCAGTATTATATACGCTTCTTTCCTTTTATCGTTAATAGCTTTTCTTCTGGATTTTTAAGTAGTTTACCCTCTCTATATATTTCTGTAATGAAAAATTGATTTAAGATATTTAATAGATCTTTAACTCTTGTTCTTCTTGAAGGATGATATTCAACAGATATGTTTTGTACTTTACTAAGTATATGTTTATTGCTATTGAGTATTGATAATTCAGTACCTTCTGTATCTATTTTAAGCATATCTATATACTCCTTATCCTTGACATATTCTTGTAGAGTAGTTGACTGTACTTGAATTGGTTTCGTTTTCTCTAATCCATTCCAACTCTTTTCTTTTAGGCTTGAATTAGAACCCCACATCTCATCTGTATCATCAATATACAGAACTACAGTACCCATTTCCTTATATATTGCTTTCTGTACCAAGGTAATATTTCTTAGTCCATTAATTTGGATATTCTCTTTTAGTATCTCAAATGATATTGGATTTGGTTCAAAAGCAAGTATTTCAGAGTTTGGATATATATCTTTAAAGTAAAGAACAGATATTCCTATGTGTGCACCTATATCTACAATGAAGGGGTTATTTTTCTTACTTTCAAAATGATATGAGTCTTGATTCCATATTTCTCTTTTAATAGCGTGATACTCCTTATTATTAGGATATATCACGCTAAATTTACCTAATTTGGTTGATTCCATTACCGATTATATCTTACTTCCCTATTAAGTTCATAACGGAAGTTACTTTACTTGCCCAGCTTGATGCTGAAGGAGGACAGTAAGATCTAGCTATTTCAGAAGGTGTATCTGCACCTTTAGCATAGTAGTTACCTAAACCTTTTGATACAGTCCATATACCTTCTTCCCAGCTATCAAAGTTCATTTTACCCCAACCCCATGCATTGTAAGTTCTAAAGGTATGAAGACCACCACTTGATTCAATGATTGAGATAGCGGCAACTAATCTATAGTCGATACCATATGTGTTAGCAGCATCTACAAAGACTCCTGCATAATCAGCTAATGGTGAGTTTCTCTTTTGAAGATATGTACGTATATTGTTTACTTTTCTTAAAGTCTCACTATCTTCTAATCTAGTAGATACAGCTTCCTCAAGGATTGTTTCATTTAATGGAGTAGTTTGGATATATTCAATATCTTGTTCATACTCCTTAGCAAAGACTGCACCATTTAAACCATCTATAACGGATGGTGATACTTCTTGTACTGTATTTAGTATTGAACCTGTAACAAGTATTCCTGCTACAATGGCTAATACATTTTTATTGTAATATTTGTTTTTCATATTTTTTATTTCCTCTGTATCCTATAGTTTCGCTTTTTATTCAAATAAAATAATTGTGATACTATATATCTGTAATGTTACAAAGCTATACTATGAAAAAGAAACAGAGTAGAAATAGGAAGTTTCCTTTGCTATTTCTATACATTATTATACCATTTTTAACCTTTTTTTTCTATTTAATCACTATTGGTCACATTCCTCCATTTGCAGTATTAGGTATATTTGTTAATGTTCCTCCTAAAGTTGAGTATGAGACTTTTAAGATATCTTTTGATGATTCAGTACCAAGTGAGATAGAGAAATATATTGTTAGTTCTGTGGATGATATTGCACTTGATGGTAAGAAGAGATTTGAATTTGTTGAGAAGGGAGATTACGTTATTAAGTATTCTAAAGATGTAGAAGTTCCTGTATATGCGAAGGAATATATCCCTGTTGGGCATATGTATTGGGTAAAGGGGGAAACATCTTTAGAGGACTTAAAGAGTGTTAAGGGTATATATGTTTCTTCCAATGAGTATGAATTTGCAAAGGGTTACTTTCCTGAATTAGTAGGTAGTGATATTACTGTTGTTAGTGCAGAGGATATGGCTATTAAACTTAAAAGTAGTGAAGAGTATATTGGGTTTGTTACTTCAAATGAATTAAGTAGTGATTTGAAGGTTCTTTCTTGGGAAGATGGATATATCTTTAATGATGATGGTGGTAGTTTAAAATTAAGGTATGCACTTGAGGGTGGAAAAAGAAATGAGTTTGTTAAGGGTATATTAAGTAGAAATATTGAAAGGAAGTATGGTGAGAGTGTTGGAATGGATCTAACTAATGTAGCTAAGATTAATATGAGTGGTGTCGTCGCTATGTCTAGAGGCTTAGCTTCTAAGATGGATTCTTTAAAAAATTATGAATACCCTGCGAGAGATTTAGGGGAGTTTCTTTCTGATGCTGATTTAACACATATTTCAAATGAGGTCTCATTTGTAGAGGGTTGTACAGGATATACTGGTATGAGGTTTTGTTCTAATCCTAAATATATAGAGACATTAAAAAAGAGTGGAGTAGATATTGTTGAATTAACAGGTAATCATAACAATGATTATGGTTCTACTAACAATGCCAACACTATACAGGTATACAATGATTTAGGTTGGGATCATTTTGGTGGTGGTTTAGATATCACTGATGCTAGTAAGATTTTGTACAAAGAAGTAAAGGGTAGCACGATAGCGTTTGTTGGTTATAACTACTACGATACCATGCTAAATACTGGAGCTATTGCTTCTGATACTCATGCTGGTGCTAATTCGTACTCTGTTGCTAAATTAGAAAGAGATATTAAAATAGCAAGGGAGAATGCTGATGTTGTAATAGTAACTTTCCAATTTCAAGAGTGTTATAGCTATCCAGATACAGATGTTATATACAAGACAGGGTATTATCCTTTCTTTGTATGTTAAAGATGGTAAGTTAATACAAGTAAAGATGACTCCTACAATAATGGATAGGGATTTGATTCCTAGAGTAGCTGGAGAGAGTGATAGTAATTTATTATTAAATTTGTTGAAGAGTGCTAGAACTTTCTGATATATTGAATAGAGATTAAATTGTTTTCTTTTTTGTCGTGGATAATATTAACAACAACAACGTTACAGGTAACACAGGTGATGATTTTAACCAAGGAACAGGTAGTTTAAATACGCCTCTTCCTTCTACACAAAGTAATGATTACAATGCTGTTCAACCTTCGGTAAGCCCATTGATGGAGGGTGTTTTAGGTGGTAGTGCACCTTCTACTCCTCCAATGGATACAACATTTACACCTACACCTCAAGTAGAAGAGAGTACACCCAGTATGGATACAACCTTTGCTTCTGCGCCAGTAACCGAAAGTACTCCTAATATGGATACAACCTTTGCTTCTGCACCAGTAGTTGAAAGTACTCCTAGTATGGATACAAGCTTTACTCCATTTGCTGCATATTCTACTACTCCTGATATTGCAGTTCCTAAGGTAGAAGAGGAAGTAGTGAATACACTTGATAGTGGTGAGGAAAAGAAAGAAAAGGGTGGTGGTGTAGTGGTAGTTGTTCTGATAGTAATAATAGTGGCATTACTTGCTACCATTGGATATTTTGGATATCAGATATTTATTAAGTAGATTACTTACTAATCCAGAGTCCATGTACGTTACAGTACTCTCTCGCTTGTACTGTTGTGTATTGTTTTGGTAATTGGAATTCTACTATTGGTGTTTCTCCTGGTTTAAGAAATTTTGTATATTCGACTCCATCTACTATTAATTGTACAAACTCTATATAGTGGGTTTCTTCCATAGGGTGTAATATTTCTCCAATACTTATTTTTGCAATATAATCAATTATTTCTATTACTGGTACATGCTTCTCTAGTCCTACATCTTCCTTCTTTTCAATTAATTCAACCATATCTTTATTACAGCATACTAATGTTCCAGTTCCTTCATGTAAGATTTCAATAATGTGTCCACATACTTCACATTTATATATTTTTCCCATATAGAGGTATTCACAATTTATATATTAAAATATATCATTACCATTTCTTTGTGTAAATTCAACATATTTATCTAGTAGTTGAAAAGTTAGAAAATTTTATTTACTATAACCAATAACTTGTCTTGAAATAGTCTATCTATACTCAAACCTATACTCTAGAGAAAGTAGGAAATAATGTTGAGTCAAATTCCATAGAAAAGAATTGGGAAGATGTAAAGGCTGAAATCCTATCATTAACGGATTACAGGATTAATAGCTCAAAACATGAGTGGTATAGGTGTGTATATGAGGAATGTGCTATAGATGTATCAGGATTTTCTCCAAGAAGTAGTAAAGATATTAATTATCTTCCTCAGGGAATACTTGCAGAGGTGTTTTTTTTGAATGCTTGTAAACAGAATGGTATAGATTGTAATCCTAGTTGTGGAGATGAAGATGTAATGGGTGCTGATTTTTACTTAACATATGGTAAAGAAACAAGATTCTTTGATGTAACTACTAATACTTTTGCTAAGAGTGTTTCAAAAAAAGTACGAGAGGGTACTTTCCCATCTCTATTTATTCCTTGGGCTTATAGAAATAATGGTAAACCCTCATATGCAGAAGATTATCTTCGTGAAGGTAAATTTAATGGAACACAGTTCCTTCATAATATACTTGATGTAAATTATGTAATGTTGGATTCTTTAAGAAGAAAGGTATGGAGAAATCAGGATGTAGATAGGAAGTTGTTTGGAGATGAGGTCTTGGATTTATCTAGGTGTGGTATACAATATCTAAACCATTTAGATGGAATACTATATTTGATAAGGAAGGCTATGTAATTACTCGTATCTTAACGCTTGTATTGGATCTATTGTTGATGCTTTTCTTGCTGGGTATAGACCTGCTATTATTCCAATTAATATACTTCCAATAGTAATATATATTGCATTTAATGGTTGGAAATTAAAGAATGTTTTTAATGTCCCAAATCCTTGTTCTGTTAATGCTTCTACTATGAATGGATCTGCTAATTTCATGGAGAGGAATGTTATTGATAGTCCTAGTATTCCACCTATTAATCCAATGATTGCAGATTGTATCAAAAATATTACTAATATTTGGAAGTTAGATGCTCCCATTGCTTTTATTATTCCTATTTCTTTTGTTTGTTCATATATACTCATTATCATTGTATTTATTATTCCAATTGATGCTACTAATGCAGATATGCCACCAAATATAACTAGAGCAATGGTTAATCCTGCTGTGAGTGTATCTAAAAATCCTAGTACTGTTTCAGTAGATATTACATATAGTCCTAAATCATCTGTAATATATTTCTCTATTTTGGATGTTTTCCCCTCCTGTGTATATACAAGTAATTGGCTGTATCCAACTGTATTAATGTAATCTTGTTGTGAACTAAATCCTCCTAAATCAACTAACATATTTAATGCATCATTGTTGTTTATAAAGAAAGCATCTCCCCCGGATTCTGTAACCCCAGAGATAGTGAATTGATAATCCTTGTTTAACATACTTTTAGATGCAGTAGAAAGGAAGTTTCCACTGTTTGAGCTTTTAACTAATATCTTTTTACCAATGATATCTTCTTTAGTAGTTTCAAAGAAACTAACTACAAAATCACTAACAAAGATCTCCCCATTGTCCAATGTATCATCATTTCCATAGAAACCTTTATACATATGATGTGTTCCTGGTAGGTTAGAACCTCCTATGAAGTTAAGGGGGTAGGGAGTGTTATCTCCTTCTAGATATATTTCTACATTACTTATTGTTGATATTGGTTCTACATATTCTACCCCATCAATTTCTTCTATTTTTTTCTTTTCTACATCATTTAGTATTATGCTTTTTTCTTCTTTATCATCTTTTGATGGTGCAGTATTCATTCCTCCAAACATTAGTATATCGTTTCCAGATACATATAGATCTTGTGGAGAGAACCTACTACTAAATTCAGATACTACTGCATTTTTTAAATCTGTCATTCCAAAGAGTATGAATGTCATTAGCATTACAGCTATCATTATTCCTAAACTTGTTAGGAATGTTCTTAGTTTTCTTCTAAATACTAGCTTTAGTGCATATTTAAACATTTTTACCATCCACTAAGGTTATTATTTTGTTTGTTTGTTTTGCTATTTTCATATCATGAGTAACTATGATTGTAGTAATACCTTCCTGTTTATTTAATGTTTTTATTAAATTGATAATGGATTCTCCAGTTTTACTATCTAAATTACCCGTTGGTTCATCTGCTAGTAATATTTTAGGACTGTCTATCATTGCTCTCGCAATGGCTACTCTTTGTGCTTGTCCTCCTGAGAGTTGATTTGGGTAATGTTTTCTTCTATCTGTTAGTTCTGTTTCTTTTAATATATATTCTAGTCTTTTATTTAGTTCATATTTATTCATACTTTTTACAAACTTAGTAGGTAGTAATATGTTTTCTTCTACAGTAAGGGAGGGTATTAGGTAGAATTGTTGGAATATTGTTCCTACGATAAAGCGTCTATAAAAGTTTTGATTGTACTGTTTAATATCTTTTCCATCTACAATGATGTCTCCTGTATAGTTCCAATCTAATCCTCCTAATATATTTAAAAATGTAGATTTACCAGATCCTGAGCTTCCTATTACAGATATTAGATCTCCCTTTTCAATTGAAAAGTTTAAACCATTAAGTGCATTGACGATTACTTCCTTACTTGGTTTGTATACTCTTTTTAAGTTTTGTACTTGGATATATTCAGACATAGATAATATGTTACTTTATACAATGTTTATTTTCAAACTATTTGAATTATTCTACGTTAGAGGTATGGTAGATTTAAGATTTACCATAGTCATTTCACTTCTTAACATTCTAACATTGGTCTTATGTCTTGCCCTACATGGGTTTACTACTAGATCTTGTTCATGGTTATTTATCCCAATTATCATTCCGTCATATACATCTTCAGAGGATCCTACAAAGAGTTGTCCTCTTTCTTGTATTGTGGTTAATGCAAATCCTAATGTTGTTCCTGTGTCTTGTGATATGATAACTCCTTTTCTAAAGAGTGGTTCTTGTTTCTGGTATAGTACATAGTCTGTTACAAAGCTATTAACAATTGCTGTTCCTTTTGTAGCATTCATTAATATTCTGTGTAATCCTATTAAATTTCTAGTAAATATTTTGTATGTGAATCTTGTTTGTAATCCTTCTGTTTCAATATCAACCATTTCTCCTTTTCTACTGCTTACTTCTTGAGTTATTGTACTTAGATATTCACTTGGTGAGTCTATTATCAATTCTTCTACTGGTTCAAACTGTTTACCATCTTTTTCAATTAATACTACTTCTGGTTTACTTAATTGGAATTCAAATCCTTCTCTTCTTAGTTGTTCTACTAATATTGCTAATTGTAGTTCTCCTCTTCCTGCTACGGAGTAGGTAGATCCTCCCTGTTTTTCAATATTTAAACTAATATTTAATTCTTTTTCTTGTTCTAATCTTTGTTCTAATTGTTTTGCTGTTACAAATTTACCTTCTTTTCCAGAAAATGGGGATGTATTAGCTTCGAATTTTACCTTAACTGAGGGTGGTGTTATTTTGATATCTGGAAGGGCCTCTGGTGTGTTTAGAGCGCATAGAGTTGCTCCAATGGCTGTTGATTCTATTCCTGCTACTGCAATGATTTCACCAACTGATGTGCCATGTACATTTACCCATTCTAAACCTTCTTTTACGAATATCTCTTTTACTCTTCCTTGTACTTTATTTTCTTTTTCAAGTAATACTACTGGGTCTCCTACTTTAACCGTTCCTCTATTTGTTTTTCCAACTAGATATCTTCCTAAGTGAGCATCATATTCTAGTGATGTTATTTGCATTTGGAAGGGGTCTGTTGATTCTCCTGATGGTGGTGGACAGTATTCAATTATTTCATCTAGTATTGGGGTTATGTCTCCTTCTGTTTCTCCTGCTTTTGTTAAATCTCCTTGTGGTAATTCTTTCCATATTTTTCCTTCTCTTGCTATTGCGTAGTAGATTGGGAAGTCTAATTGATCCATATTAGTAGCTAGTGAGAGGAATAGGTCTTGTACTTTTCCTACTGTTCTTGTGCAGTTAGCTAATTTTTTATCTATCTTGTTTACTATTAATATTGGCTTTAGATTCATTTCTAATGCCTTCTTTAGTACAAACTTTGTCTGTGGCATTACTCCTTCTTGTGCATCTACGAGTAGTAAACAGGCGTCTGCCATATTGAGTGTTCTTTCTACTTCTCCTCCAAAGTCTGCGTGTCCTGGTGTGTCTATGATATTAATCTTATATCCTTTATATCTAATGGATATATTCTTTGCTTTTATTGTAATTCCTTTCTCTTTTTCTAAGTCTCCGCTATCTAATATTTGTGTTTGAGACATTTCATCTTGATTTTCTCTAAAAAGGTGACTTTGTTTTAGAAAGGCATCTACTAGCGTTGTTTTACCATGGTCTACATGGGCAATGATAGCGACATTTCTTATATTTTCTTTCTTTAATGGGATATATTCCATAACAAGCGTATATTCTATCACAAAAGTGATGGTTTACCTAAGGTTGTTGATGGATTTATATGTCTTAATCTGTTCCTAATACAAATCGTAGATAGAGTAATGCTGCTATCATTATTATTGCTACTACTATGAATGCATACATTCTTTTTTTATCTTTGTAAGATATTGGTCTCATGAGAGGTAGAGTGTATCTATCAAATATATTAAAAAGAAAAAGGCTAGGGATATTATTATTGATATGAGTACTCTTAATCTAAATTTTCCTGAAAATATCCCAGAAAGAAAGTGTAGGGTAGAGTAAACAATGTATATTGCAAGGAGTACGAATGCTACTGTTAATACAGTATCTACTAGATTAGTAATATTGTTATATGTTTGTTCTGAGAGTGTTTTTTGAAGATATGTGAATGGTTTATCAATTACCTTTACTACTTCAGATATATACTGGTTATCGTAATTAATATCTATGTTTATTCCTAACATATTTAATATTAAAGAATATTAAGATATTTGTAAATATATACAAAAAAGGGAGGTTTCCCTCCCTTTACGATTACCATTTCCAATAGTAGATTAGTGTATCTTCGTAGAGAGCATTTGTTAGGGTAGGTGTAAGAAAGTGCATATTAGGACAGTTTACTTCATTTGATAGTACTAACCATATCTTTCCTCCTGTTATTCCATTTTCATATGTAGTTGTATTTGTAGATCCATTTATATCAATATTAAATGGTATAGAGGTTATATCTATTTCCTTCTCTGATATGTTTAATCCTCCTGCATTATTACTTGTTCCATACCCTATACATAATAATCCTATTGTTTTCTGAGGGTAGTAGAGTAGTATGTATTTTGTATTTGGTAATAGGTGGTGTGCATTTAATATATATTCAAAATATTGTCCTGCTTTGTTATATGTCATTTTTGCAAATTCATTGTTTGATCCATATAGGTATAGGTGTGCTTTTAGAGAATTTCCTGATAGTTTACTTATTCCATTTGCATTTATAATTTGTATTTGAGTTATTAGTAATATTATTACTGTTATTACTATTAATACTTTTTTCATATATATAAAAAAGAAAAAGGGGAGGTAGGGCTCCCCTTTTGTGAAATCGAATAAGAGGTCTAAAATTAATACAACTTTACAAAAATATCAGCAGATAAATTACCCGTATTGTTTGGATAATATTCATCATAAATATTTAAGAAGATTGGACTATTAGTTCCTGTTATTTCTGTTTCATACACATGAGTTGGGTTAAATACTCCCCAATCTACAAAGTTCCCATTGACTTTAAGATCTAATAAATTGGTAGTATATACTTCATATGTTGTTACTCCATCAACCCAATTTGTACCATCAACTGAAGGAAAATTTGAATACTCAGCATCGAAGTAAATTGGATTTCCTACTTGTGCATCAGCAGTACCGGATATTTTTATTTTATAATCGTATGAACTATTTAAAATTTTAGTTCCATGTACTCCATCTGCTGTATCAACAGGAATGGTTAAATGCTCTGTCATATAATAGCCCTTATTCCAGTCTTCAAGGATACTTTGACTACAACCAAATTTGTAATGTCCATCAAAACTCTCACCAGTTATTGCACTTAATTCATTAAGAATTTCTGTACAGTTACATCCATTTGTATATTCCATGGTGAAGCCTTCCTTAGGCACAGTACTTTTTGTTGGATGAGAGGTTACCCATTGCTCACCATCCCACATTAGTCTGTTTGTACCTAATTTATTAAAAGATTCTTCCTCCGTATTTGGACAATAATCTGCAGCTCCCAAAACACCATCGTTATCACTATCAGTGTCAATAACAACAAAATTTCTTGTTAAACGGATTGGAGTATCCCCAGTACTTTCTGTTGGGTTAAAGATAAAACAGTAGTTACCTGGTTCCCATGAGGAAGTATCCGCAGATGCATGAAAAGTTGTATGATCCCATGTATATTCATTTGATTTACCATCCACATTTCCAATAACAGTACCTGTTCCAGCAGCACATGTCCCTTTTCTTACTGCCCATTGTACATTATCATTTTGATCTTTATCAGTTAGAGTTGCATCGAATGAAACCATTCCAAAGACCTCAGCTCCACTTAAAGGGGAAGTTATTTCAGCACTTCTAACGAATGGTGATTCTGCTTCAACTTTAAAAGCTGGTAAGTATCCAGTCCAACATCCAGCATCAAGTCTAAAGGAACCAGTTCCTAACGCACCATTGCAATATGCACCAGACCAAGTTGAGTCTAAATATGCATCGTTGTTAGTTGGTAATGAAGTTCCAACAGAAGGTGTTGGATTAGTTCCTACATTAAGTGAATCATATGGTCCACCAGTTACAAGAGGTGTTTCTCCATAGTGTGAAGTGTTGTAGGAAACTCCTATTATTACATTATCAGGAAGTGTAATTCCATTAAATGTAAAAGAGATAGGGAAAGCTTTCCCATTGAAACAATTCTCGCCATCAGACCATCTTCCATCTCCACAGGATGGGTCTGCAGAAGGTCTATATGGCATATCAAAAGTTATTGTATTTGATGCAATTACTGTTCCAACAGAATTATCTGGGTTAACATTGTAGATTTTTAGTGTGATGGGATGAGAAAAAGTAGCATCCTCTGTTGTAACACAAGTTCCAGTATTCCATGATCCTGATTGACAAGCCCAACTACTCATTAGTACAGTAATAATTGGATTTTCTCTCTCTGTTCCTGCTAGGCTTACTTGTCCTCCGAATTCAGATGTTGATGTTGCTTCGTATCCAAGACTGGGAACATTTCCGGGGATGGGAGTTGGGATATTGTTATAAACTATGTTACTTGCTGCTAATACAGGTTTAGATATTTGAGTCTTAAATGCAATTGCCCCTGCTATAAATACTGTTAGAAAGCTGAGAAGAAAGATAAAAAGTAAACGTTTCATTAAAAGAAATGTAACAAATTAAATAATAAATAAAAAATATTAAAAATTTAATTTGGACAGATATGTACTATAAGATAGAATGATATTTTAATGATGTCAAATAGATAATATAAATGCCTATATAAGGTTAGAAATTTAAACCAAGTTGTATATCATTACTAAAACCATTACATTTATCAAAATTTTTTATTGGGAAAGAAGGTAATGTATATGGAGATCTATTACTATCTATCTTAGGTTTAAGTATATTCCTATATTTAATATAGAATGAGGTAATACCATTTAAATACATAAGCATATCTTTAATATCTATACCAATATCATTAATATTAATATCTATACTCTCTTGTGTAAGAGGATTAACATATGAGAATTTAAAATATTTGTTAAAGACATCAGATATATCTAATATCTGATCAAAATATACTGAACCAATTAAATTATCTTTAAGTTTCCTCTTAGTAAAGAAGGGTAAATCATGTGTATTATGAGTAATATCCCATTGAGATTGTTTAAATTGAACACTACCAACCCTATCCATCATATTCACTAATATGGAAGTCATCATTAAAAATATCTGTATTCTCTCTTTGTATTCTGGTTCTTTAAATTGACTACCTGTTTTGTAATCAATGATTCTAATAGGGGAGTTAGGGAAGTCATTAGGTATACATATCTCATCTATTAGAGTAGGTACTTGTAAATGACAATCATTAAAGAAGATATTTAATATGGAGAAGGTTTCATTTAAAAGCATAGTGTTGTGTGGATTGAGTTTCTCTTTATCTATCTTCTCTTTATTCATATTAAATGTATCCATATCTTCAAGTGGTATTACTCCTAGTTCCCACATATCTCGTATTGTAGATGGATTAATTATGTAATTTTTATGTCTCTTGGGTGTAAAGTCTTGTCCATTCATTCTCCATTCATTCCAATATGATTGAGATATATTATTACTATGTGTATCAGTAATATCTAATATATGTTGTAAACCTTTATAATATTCAGAGTTTCTAAATGGGAATGTATGCAAAAAATCGTTTTTTGAAGGTAACCTATTTAATTGTTCTGTTCTATTAAATAGTTGTGTAAAGTACTGTAATTGATGCATCTGAGTACCATATATTGAATATCTTGCACTCTCTAATGCTTTTTCCTTTTCAATTGGTTCTATCTTTGTTAATTCATGTACAAAGTCAATATCATTTGTTATACGGTTGTGAAGTTCATAGAGGTAAGAGAGCTTCTCTATTTGTGATGGTGATACTCTTGCTCCTTCTACGCTATCCCTTTTTTCTTTTTTAGAGGTATTTGGTAGTTCTATTTCTAGTAGTTTTTCAACCTCTATTAATCTGTCTTGAGTGAAATCTTCGGTAGACATATAGTTAAAGTATATAGGGGAATGCAGGATATGGGAATAGGGGTTAGAAATAGTGGTATAATGGGAGATGTTTTACAAAAAAGATAACTTGGTTATTAATCCAAGTAATAGAAGAGAGTACAAGAAAATAGAGGGTTTTCCTGAAGTAGTAATAATTGGGCATAGTACTAGATGGCCACAGATTTTGTCATCTGTAAGTAAGGATGATCCTAATATTGTTGTTTTACAGCATACTCTTACTAGATATGAAGAGAGTGTTCTATTTGCAGCATATGGTAAGTTAATAAAATATATCTTTGCTTCAGAAGGGTCTTTAGCATTGCATACAACAATGGTTAAGGCTTACTTTAATGGAGCAAAATACATTATTAATATTGGTTGTGCTGGTGGTTTAAAAGAGGATTTAAAGGTAGGTGATTTAGTAATATGTAATGAGGTAGTTAGAGATTCTGGTTTTGGTAACCTATTAGCAACTGATGACGAGAGAGCTGTTTGTTCAACGAGATTAAGTGAGTTAATTTTAAATGGTGCTTCTAAATTGGGTAATACTGTTAAAGATTTTCCAAAGAGTAGAGTAGGTAAGGTGTGGTGTGTAAACTCCCTTTATTACAGTGAAGAGCAGGTAGATTCTGCAAGACAGAAGGGTTGTGATATTGTTGAAATGGAGGTAGAAACAGGAGCAATTACGATTGGTTGGTTAAATGAGAATTACTTTAAAGAGAATCCTGTTGAATTTGCACAGATTTCATATATTTCAGATATGTTACAAGGATGTAATGGTCCATGGTGTGATGTATTTGCAAGTGACAAAACAGAGGAAATGGTCATTGGTAAGAGAGATGCATTACTTGCTACATTGGAAGCTTTAAAGGGATTGTAATTCTGCTACAGCGATTATATCTTCTTTTAATATTGTAAACTCTTCACCTTTTCTATTATCTTGACCTATTACATATGAATCATCTTCACCCGATATTATTCTTCCTACTTTTCTACTTCCTCCCTCTTGAAAGAGTACTATTTGATCTACAGGAAAAGTTCTAATCTTAGTAATACATTTATTCATTGAGAGGATTGTTCCTTGCTTTAATTCAGGCTCCATAGAGTTACTAGTTATATTTACTAGATACATACATGGTAAATCTCCCCATGTGTCTGGTACATACTGTCCTGTTTGTCTAGCAAAGAGGAAATAGTAGAGAAAGAATCCTGCAAAGGCTATTAATACTACAGATACTAAAAAGGATTTCATACTTAAGTATGTATTACTTCTCTAAAGAAATCAATATCTGTTTTACCCATTCTTTTGTTCTTTCTATTTCTCCATCAGCTAATGGTCCTTCAGATTCTTTAACTATGAATCCTTCGGGTTCTATTATTGATTTAGCTCCTTTACTTTCTAATGTTTTATTTATTCTTGGTGCTGCAAATCCAAATATCTTTATTATTACCTTTAGAGCGAAGTTTAAATCTTGTTCTTTAAATCTTGTATCAAAGGATGCTAGTTTAATATCTTTTAAAGAATTTTGTGGTAATTGATTAAAGAATGCTTGTAATTCTTCTGTTGCTCTTCCTCCATGGGTAGGAGATCCTACAACAAGTAGATTAGTGTCTTTTAACTCTTTATTAGTCATCTCATTTATATTTAGTAATTTTACTTTGTGTGTTGATGGAAAAGATTCTGATATTGCTTTTGCTATCTTTTGTGTATTTCCGAATTGAGAATCAAAGAGAACGAGAGTGTTCATAGGGACATTTAAAAAATCATCTTATATACTGTAATACGATATTAAGGAAAGGAAGAAAAATCAATCCCATGGAGAAGAGTATGGGTTAATTTTTAAAAATTCGTTGAAATTTCTCAGTGATTACAAAGTATTTTTCACCTGTTGGATCTGAGAGTAGGAATATTTGTTGTACTAATTCTTGGTCAGTCATACACCAACAATTTTTAGATCTTGGATCTATATTTCTATTCATTTCTTCTTCGCAGGGTAATTTGTTTCTTAATGCACAGTATGTTAATACTTCTGATTGAGACACATTTAAATTACAGGAGTCTGCTATGTTCTTTATTTGAAATGTTTCAGGTCTTTTGGGTGGTATATCACAGCAGTTAGACAATATATCTAAAGCTAAGTGTAATTCTGTTTCAGTTAGCTTACCACCGGAGTTCAAATATTGGTCATATTGAGTGATATCTAGAGAGTCAGTTTGTTGTTCCAGAAATTGCATTGGTGAATGATAGCAACTTGTAATTGAGAATACAATCTAAAATATTTTTGAATTTGTTAAGAAAGAATTCCTGTTAGGTAGAGAATAAATATTAGGAAAGTTATTCCTCCAAAAATACCAACAGTCTGTAAGAAAAGTTTTACTGCTTGTTCCTTTTTACCATCTAAATACAACATTATTGGTTGATAACCAAATATATATCCCATTACTGCAACAGAGAGTGTTAACATGGATATCATCATTATTGGAGCTAAGAATGAGTCTTTACCTGATCCTCCAGCTATGGAATTACTAAATTCAGAGGTAATGGTTAATAGGGAAACTACTAGTATTATATATACTGAAGCAGCTATTGCATTATAAAAAGGATTTTTAGTCATATTTAGATTCTAGTTTAGGAAGAATATAGAGTCAAGTAGTAGAGAGGTTCCTTATATATGGCATATTTCTGAAAGCGTAGTTTCACTTTGATATTGGTTTGAGGGAAATTAACTATATATTAAATACTTGAGCTATAATATAGATTATGAAAAAATGTATTTTTTGCAATTCCACCCAAGAGATTACCAAAGAACATATTTTCTCTAAACGCTTTCGTAAATTAAACAAGATAAAGGTTGAGAATTTATCCCATGTGTCTCCTAAGTTGCCGTATAAAGGCTTTGTTGCTAAGAAAGACATTAACAGAATAAAGTTAGAGTTAAAATCACAAAGAAACTATTCTGTGTATTCTTTAGTTAATGGTTCAGTATGTAAGAAGTGTAACAAAGATTTTTTAGGTAAAATTGATCTTGACATTGAAAATACATTAACAATATTGATGGGCGATGAGAATCTTAATAGAAATATTTCTAAAACCGAATGGCAACAATTTGCTTTGTGGGTATATAAGACTATTCTTACATTAGTTCATCCCAAAACAATCAACTTTAAAAAAATTATTCCTAAGGAAGTATATGAAGATTTTTATTTTACACGAAAAATTCCAGATGATATCGTTATTTCGGTTGCTAAACTTAAGGATTTTGTACGATTTGAAGGACCTTTGTGGGAGATAGGGCAAGATTTTATTCTTACGTTTTCCCCTAGGTCAAGAATTGCGAATAATCTTCAATTTGAAGAGAGATATATTATTAACAGAGGTAATTTGCCAATCTCGGAAGACGTGCTATTTTTACAACAACAATTGAAAGGATGTTTCCATATTGTTTTGAACCTAAATGGCATATTAGTTAGAATTGCATATATTCCTTCTACAGAAATTTTTAAATACAATTTCCAAAATAAAGAAATTATCATTAATCCAATATTTATAGGAGTAAACGAGGGTAAATTAATAGAATATGATTCTATTGTGAAATTTAAAAATAGCCTTCAATTAATCTACACTGGATATTAAACAAAAGCTCCGCGACCAGGACTCGAACCTGGAACCAAACGGTTAACAGCCGTTCGCTCTACCATTGAGCTATCGCGGAATAACTCTATAACAGAATTATTATATATCCCAAACCTTATTCCTGCAATAACTTTTTTCTTCTATCCAATGTATCTTTAATATACTTAGAAGAATCAGGTGTAGGAGGTAAATGGGTAATAGTTATTGTTCTATTATATTTAGGAATAGTAAATGTATTTTCTTTAGGTTTATCAGAACCACTATTAGTAACTGATAGTGCTATAGCTTTACTTGTGAGGGTATCTAAGTTCAAATAGTCAGTCATATCTAAATCCCATATATTCATAAATCTATCACTTTTTAATGTAAATACATTGTTTTTTGTAAAGAAGAATCTCTCAGTATATTCATCTCTCCGTTCCTGTTTTAAAGGAGATACTTCAAATGATATTGGGGTTTTACTAACTTCTGTATTTACAAATTGGTTAGGGTATTCTTCCTTGATTTGTTCAGGAGTAAATAGTCCTAGATATGTATCAGGGGTCTCTAGAAATGATATATCTGAAGTTTCGTTATCCATATGTATTTGAAAACTATTTTATATATATCTGATTATTCTTTATAGGAAAGAGAATGTCAACGAATATATATGTAGTTAATTTCTGTGAAGATTTTCTGTTTTAGAAATAATAGGGTAAGATATATGTATATAAGTTGTTAATCTCCCACATATGACTTTAGAGCAAATACAGATCACATTTGTTGGTATGGAACCTACGGAAGCCATTAAGAAGTATGTATTAGAGAAGATAGGGAAATATGAACGGTTATGGAGAGAATCTACAAGGTTAGAGGTATATTTCAAGGAGTTTATAAATAGTAAGGGGGTTAAAAATGATTTTAGAGTTGATATTAATGTAGTGTTACCTAAATCAAATGTAAGAGTAGAGGTTACAGGGGAGAATATGTATGCAAATATTGATGAGGCATCTGATACATTAGCTAGAAGATTAAAAAGATATACTATAGCTGTAAGGAAAAAGATAGAGGATATAGGTCCTTTAGAAGAGGGAGAAGCAATAGAGAGAATGGAATTACTAGGATATGATCAGTTTCTATTTAGAAGTAAAAGTACAGGTAAGATATCAATGATATACAAAAGAGAGCAGGGTGGTTACGGTTTAATAGAGCCAGCTGATTCAGAAGTTTAAATAAAAAGGGGGCCTTAGCCCCCTTTCTCATTTCTAATCTATTACAACTTACTCTGTTGTAGTTGTAGTATCATTACTATTTGCCTCACCTACAATATTTTTAATTATTGTTATTGTTGCATTCAATACTCCATACTTAGGCTTTGTAGTTGAGTTATCCTGTATTCTATATTTAGAATATAGACCCTCTAACCAAGTATATTTCTGATTCTCAACTTCTTGTTGAATATATACATCTTTAACTTGTACTTTGTAAAGTTCATAATCTAACTTCTCACCCTCTTCAAGAGCTGCTGTCTCATTAGGGAATATTGTTGCACTATACTGTTCAAAGAATGCTTTTACATCATCCTCTGTATATTCAAGTGTTGGTTCAATGATTTGTTGTGTGATTAAATCCAACCTTATCTGATCTTTAAGCTCATTCTCTGTAATATTGTTTAGTTCTAATGCTTGTTGATATGTTTCCTCTCCACCAATACTTGCAATTATTTCATCTAATCTTACTTGTATATCCTCTTCTGTAACAGTAATACCAGTTTTCTTTGCTTCTTGTTTTATTAATTCCTCATCTATTAATTGACTTGCTACTGTTTGTCCATAAAGTGATTCTAATCTTTTATGATATTCATTCTTACTGATTCTTGAACCATCTACGACTGCAATACTGTATCCATTGTTTAAATACTGTACAAAGAGATCTATTAATACAAAGGCTACTAGTACAACTAATATCATTGCAACTATTCTAGCTACTTTGTTTTTGAATATTTTCTTAAAATCTGGTTTAACAAACTTAATTTTCTTAAAATCAAAATTTTTAAAGTTAATTTTTAAGTTAGGCTTTTTAATTCTTATGACACTTTTGGTCTGGGCTTTTTTAGGTTCTCCCTTTTTTATCTTTACTTTTGCCATCTGGCTATATATGAAAAATTAAACTTATAGTGAACTGAAGAAAGTTTAGCAGAAAGTAGAATATTTAGCAAAAAATTTTCTATCTTAAATGTAAGTAGAAAGATGTTCTACCATCATTATGTTTTACTAATGCATATTTACTAGGATATGCTGGGAGATTTGTTGAATATGTTCCGTAGTAAACCTTACCAGCTGCAACTGCCCTTACTGGTGCACCCTCTCCTGTTAAGTATGCTTGATTAGTCCCACGAGTACGTATATAGTTGTCTACTGCTGTACAGAGTCCTGAAGGAACTGTGTATGTTTCTAAATTCTGATTCCCCTCTAAAGTACTAACCATATCTAGGGCAGAGTGATATGAAGAAAAATATTGAGTTATATATGCACCTCTATACATTGCTGAATATGTACCAGAAGAGAGATATCGTCCATTCATTGAAAAGAATTGTCTAGGATCTATCTTCACTCCAGTAGAAGTTCTAATTTCAAAATGTAAGTGTGAACCAAACGAACATCCAGTATGTCCTTGATATCCTACAACTTGTCCTGCAACTACTGGAGTACCATTACCTAGTAATCCCTGTCTAAACAACTCTAAAGCTACATCTGAAATTATATTATCAGTTGCAGAGATGGCACTAGATATTTCTGCTAGTTGTGTTTTGTATTCGTTCTCTCTTCTTTGTGATTCTGCAAGTAAAGAATTCTTTTCAATCTTTTGTATATCCAATGATGCCTTTTCAGTTATTAACCTATTTTCTTCTTCCTCAACACTATTTCTCTTAATCTGTAAATCTGCTTTCTCTATTGCAAGTAATCTCTCTTCTTCTTCTAGTGTATCTACCTTACTATTGTAATTCTTTAAAGAGCTTTTATCTTTTTCTCTAGTTTCTAAGAGATATTTAGTTTTTCTTAGTATTGTTTCAATATTCTTTACATCAAGAAAAAGTTCAAATGGACTTACAAAAGAGAATTTATATGACTCAGTTACTCTTTCATTTACTGTTTGTTCAAGAATAGTGATCTCTTGAGAAAGTAAACTTAGATCATCTTCTCTTTGTTGTATCTCTTTAGAAAGAAGTGAAATTTCAATGTCTTTAGCAGCTATTTCTGTTTGTAATGTAGCAATTATTCTTTCTTTTTGTGCAATCTGGGTTGTAATGTATGTTAACTTATCCTTAAGTGAAAGCTGTTGGTAATCTTCATTTTTTAAACTCTTTTCTAATGTTCCCTGGTTTTTTTCTAATTTCTCAAGCTCTTTCTGTAAACAGAGATACCGTTCTTGTATTGGCATTGATGTAGGACAAGCTTCAGCTGCATATACAGTAGTCGGAATCTGTGAAAAGAAGAAGAAAAAGAGTAAAACATAGATTGTAATCTTCTTTAATACATTTTTCATTTATTATTCCTTCATATATTTCTTTACTGCACTTAGACTACTAAAGAAGCCTAATATAGAGCCTGATATTAGGTGTACTAAGAAATATATTAAAATGAAAGCTAAATTAAATTGTATTAGGAATGGTAATCCTAAATCCGTAAACATTTGAGTAACCCAAAGTGAAAAATCAGAATTCCTTGTGTAGTTGATGACTAGTGCCCAGGGCACTGAAACAAGTAGTGCTGCTAAAAGTCCTCCGATTAAACCATAAAAGGTACCTTCTAAAATGAATGGTGTTCTTATGAACTTATCTGAACTTCCCACAAGATGCATTATTTGGATCTCTTCTTGGTGTAGTTTAATATTAAATCCAATAGTGACTCTTATTAAAGCAATTGTAACTGCGGCCATAGCAACAACTAATATTGAGCCTCCTATATTTATTATTGCTGAGAGAGTTCTAATATTTTGGACTACATCTTTAAAGTACATTACTTCATCTACATTAGGATTTGTTTCTTTTGCTTTATTTATTGCATCAATTACTTCAAGTAACCCATCAATATCCTTTGCTCTAATTTCTAGACTTGCAGGCAGGGAATCAGCAGTTACTGTTGATATTAGGTCTGGATTTTCTGCAAAGTCAGTCCTATATATTTCTAATGCTTGTTCTTGAGATATATATTCAATACTATCTACAATTTCCTTATCATTTATTTGATCTCTAAATGTAAATATCTCTTCCTCAGAAGTACCTTTCTTAAAGAATACAATTACTTGTGCCCTTTGTTCATAGTAATCTACTGTTTTTTTTGTAAGTATTGATAGGGATATGAATACAGAGGTTAAAGTAAATACTATTGCTGTAACTAAAATAGTTGATATTGTTAACCACTTATTCCTTTTTACATTATTTTTTGTAACAGTAAATATTCTAGATGTATTCATAGATTATTGTTTTTTTAAATAAGCTCTTACAAAATTCTCTAACTCTCCTCTTTCTTTACTTTTTAAGTCCATATTCTTTAAATCTCCCTCTGTAATATTTAATAGTGTTTGTGGTGTCTTTATTGCAAATTTCTTTAATTTCTCTTTTACAGATTTACTTAAATCATCAAATTCTTCTGAAAGCTTTATATCTTTTTTCTCTACCTCTTTCCTCTCTTCTTTTGATTTGGGCATATCCTCTTCCTTCTTTTCTTCATCAAGGATCTTTTTAGTCTCCTTTTTACCAGTATCTGAATTTAACTTTCCATTTATTATATTAATTATTCTATTCTTGGAATTATTAATTAGATTAAAATCATGAGAAATTACCATAACGGTAGTACCATTCCTATTTATCGTATTCAATATATCTAAAATCTGTTTTGCATTCTCTGAATCGAGATTTCCAGTAGGTTCGTCTGCAATAAAGAGATCTGGCTTATTAGCTAATGCTCTTGCTATTGCTCCTCTTTGTTGTTCTCCACCTGATAGCTCATTTGGGAATTGTGTTCTTCTTTCTCTTAAATCAACTAAATCCAGTAAATAATCTGTAGTGTCTTTAATCTCTTTATGACTTTTATCAAGTATCTCCAATGCAAATGCAATGTTTTCTTCTAATGTTTTTGTTTGAAGTAGTTTAATATCTTGAAATACAACACCTAACTTCTGTCTATATGCAGGTAGCAATCTTCTAGTAAGTTTAGGAACTTCTATATCTTTGAAAAATATACTTCCCGAAGTAGGAACTTCTTCTCTTATAAGTAGTCTCATTATTGTTGACTTACCAGCACCAGAAGGCCCAACCACAAAACAGAATTCCCCTTCTTCTATTTGGAAAGAAACATCTTGTAATGCTGTGATATCTTCCTTGTACTTTTTTGTTACTGTGTCAAATGTGACCATGAGCAGATTTGGGCAATTAGGTTATGTTCTTATTTTACTGTATTCGAAGTTGTGCTTCAAGAAACTCGTCTAAGTTACCATCCAATACACTTTCTGGGTTGCTACTTTCTTGATTAGTACGTAAATCTTTAACTAATTTGTATGGATGTAGTATGTAATTTCTTATCTGATTACCCCATCCAGCTATCTTATGTTCACCCTTAATATCCGATATTTCTTTTAATCTGTTTTCTTCTAATATTGCCCATAGCTTACCTTTTAGTATCCTCATTGCATTCTCTCTGTTTTGTAATTGACTTCTTTCTTCTGAACTATGTACTGTAATTCCTGTAGGTATATGAGTTATTTGTACTGCCGAAGATGTTTTGTTTACATTCTGTCCTCCTGGTCCTCCTGCTCTTACTGCTTTAAAATCAATATCACTTTCTGGTATCTCTATATCTTTTTCTAGATCTTGGAGTATGGGAATAACCTCAACTCCTGCAAATGATGTTTGTCTAAGATTCTGAGAATTGAATGGTGAGAGTCTTACTAACCTGTGTGTACCATGTTCTCTCTTTAACATACCATAGGCATATTTACCGTTAACATTCACAGATACAGTTGATATTCCTACTTCGTTTCCTTTTACAATATGTGATATGTTGTATGTCCATCCTTTTTTGTCAAAATACATTGTATACATTCTAAGTAACATTTCTGCCCAATCATTTGCTTCTGTTCCTCCTTGTCCTGAGTGTATTGATAGTATGGCACTATTTTTATCATATTTACCGGAAAGAAATTTAAGTGATTCAAATTGAGATATTTCTGTTTTTAATTTTTCAAAATCCTCTACTAGAGAATTTTGTTCTTCTTCACTACTTTCATCAAAGATTGAGAGTAGGGCTTGAGCCTCTTTCTTAAGATTAGAAATTTTCTCTATTTCTTCTTTAATATCTGATATTTGCATTAGTACTTCTTGTGCATTCTTTTGATCTTTCCAAAGATCTTCTTTTGCACTTTGTTCCTCTAAGGAGGTAAGTATTTCTTTTTTAGATGGTATATCTAGAGATACCTCTATACCTTCAATTCTTTCTAGTAATTCAGTTATACCCTTTTTACTAATTCTATCCATTGCTGTATATTATACTAATTTTGAGTTTAAAAATATCTACTGCTCATGTTTGGCCTATTTAACAGAAAAGAGAATGGAAAAAGTACAAGTAAATTACAGGTAAATGCTAAGGAATTTGTAGTACTACTGATATTAGATGGATTTGGAATACATCCGGATCCAGAGGGTAATACTGTGTTAGCTGCAAAGACCCCATTTCTTGATAGGGCATGGACATGTGGTAAATCTACGTTGATAAATGCATCAGGTACATATGTTGGTATGCCTTCTGAAGAGGATGGAAACTCAGAGGTTGGGCATCTTAATTTAGGTGCAGGTCAAGTAGTATATCAAACCTTACCAATGATTAACGATGCCATATCTACGCACGAATTAGATAGTAATACTACTTTGAAAGAGGCTTTTACTGAAGTAAAAAAAAGAGGAACCAACTTACATCTTACTGGAGTATTGAGTGCTGCTGGTGTTCATGGTCATATTAAACATTTGTTCTCCCTTATGGAGTTGTGTAAAGCCAACGGTGTTAACCCATATATTCATGTGATGTTAGATGGTAGGGATACTCCTCCAAAGGATGGGTTCTTGTATTTAACTAAACTTAATCAAAAGATTAATGAGTTAGGTATTGGGAAAATTGCTTCAATGCAAGGAAGATTCTATGGAATGGATAGGGATAGTAGGTGGGAAAGAGTAAAACTAGCATATGATGCAATGGTTGGTCTTTCTGCTGAAACTTTTCAAGATGAGATAGTGGCTATACAGAGTGCATATGCTCAGAATGAAACGGATCAATTTTTTAAACCGAGATGTCGAGTAGATTCTACTGGTAAACCAGTTGGTCCTATCCGTAGTAACGATGTCGTTATCTTTTGGAATTTTAGAGAGGACAGGGCAAGAGAGTTAACTAAGGTATTTGTATTGAAAGAGTTTGAACATTTTGTAAGAAGAGATTTTCCTGAGAATCTATACTTTGCAACTATGACAGGATATGAAGAGGGTGTTCCAGCTCATGTTATCTTTCCTCCTAAAAAGATTAAGAAGTCACTAGCATCATATATTTCTGAAAAGGGTTTTAATCAGTTACATATATCGGAGACTGAAAAGAATATGCATGTAACATACTTCTTTAATGGTGGTGTTGAGGCTGCTCATGCAGGAGAGGAATTTTTTAATATTCCTTCTCCTAAGGTTGAAAACTATGCAACTGTTCCTGAAATGAGTTCTAGGATAATTACAGATGAGGTAGTAAAGAGGATAAGGGCTATAAAGGAGAGAAAGCTTAAATTTATAGTTATTAATTTTGCTAATCCAGATATGTTAGGACATACAGGAGATATTCCAGCAATTATTAAGGGTAATGAAATAGTGGATGGCTTAACAGAAGAGATAGCAAAGGCTACGGTAAGTATGGGTGGGGCAATCATTATTACTGCAGATCATGGTAATTGTGAGAGTATGATAGATAGGGTTACAAAAGAAATAGATATCTCCCATACTAACAATCCAGTTCCGATGATAATACTTTCCGATGAGAAAGATTTTACACCAACACCAGATATGAAGGTATTAAAGATTGGTACAGGTGCTAATGCTCAGGCAACTGGATTACTTGCTGATGTAGCACCAACATGTTTAGGATTAGTTGGTTTAGACATCCCAGATAGTATGACTGGTGTAGATTTAAGGAGTGTTATTTAAAACAGTATAGTAAGGAGTACAACTATTCCAAGTATTATTCTGTATATTCCAAAGAATGTTAACCATCTATCTTTACTAAACCGCTTAAGTAGTGCAAGTGAAAGGAAAGTAAAGATAAAGGCTACAACAATTCCAATTAAATCTGAAATGTTTAATGTCCTTTCTGGTGCATCTTTTATTATTGTATAGATTGGAGCAGCTACAAGAAGTGGTAGTCCTAACAAGAAAGAGTACTGTATTGCTGTATACTTATTAAGTCCTGCAAGTACCCCAATTATTGCACTTGTTCCTGATCTAGAGCTTCCTGGTATTAACGCTATGGTTTGTCCTATTCCCATTAGCAATGATTGTTTCCAAGTCACTTCCCTTAAATCTTGTTCATCTACTTTTTTATTTCTTTCAACTAAGATCATTATTATTCCCCAGAATACTAAAGATATTGCAATTACTTCATTCCCTCTTAAGGAGTTCTCTATCGTGGATTCAAAGAAAAACCCTATTAATGCAGCAGGTAGGGTAGAGATAAGAATCTTAAGGTAGAAATTAATACTACTTTTCTTAAATATATCTTTAAAAAGTATTGGTGCAAAATATATTAACAGGGCCATTGTAGTACCCAAGTGGAGTACTGAGAGTAGGTATGTATCCATCTTAATATTCAATATTTGTGAGGAGAGTATTAGATGTGCACTACTTGATATTGGAAGAAGTTCAGTTATGCCTTGCTCTACAGCTAATAGGATTACTTTCAATATATCCATAGATTTTGATATATTAGATTAAATACATGTGGTAATATTCTACTGTTATGAATAAAAAAAAGATAGGGCAAGTTTTGTTAAGTATATTAGTTTTATGTATATCAACAGGATATTCATTTGCTTTGGAACCTTCATTTTCCTTCTATCCCTCTAGTGGTGTAGTTGAAGATATTAATGAAGGATTTACTGTAGATGTGTTAATAGATTCAGCTGGACAGAGTGTTTCAAAAGCAAGGGTAACTATTAAGTATGATCCAAATGTTATTCAATTAAGAAAAGCATTGAGAAACAATTCTCTCTTTGAACAGTGGCCAATAGATGAGAGTAGTACAGATAATACTAATGGGGTTGTAATGTTAACAGGGTATACACCATCTGATTCAAGTAAAGATGAGTATATTACAAGCGTTGTACCAGATGTATTTACTAGATTGGAATTTGATATTAAGGATTTAAGCGCAAAAAGCATTACATTAGATTTTGAATATTCATTTACGGTATCAGAGGAACCTGTTCCAAGTACTGCTATAGAGCCTAGCACTGTGGGAATGATAGTAGGGCTAATTTTGATATTGATTGGTGCATTTGTTAGGGGTAGTAACCCTACCCTATGGAGAAAAAAGAAAGGTACTATTGTTTTGTATGAGTAAGGTATAGTGTATTTGGTTGATTCCCAAAAGTATATTTGATATCATTTCGTTGAAGTTATGCCGAGATAGCTCAGTTGGTAGAGCATCTGTCTGAAGAACAGAGGGTCCCCAGTTCAACCCTGGGTCTCGGCACCAGGCGAGAGTAGTTCAGTTGGCTAGAACGACACATTGCCAATGTGTAGGTCGCGGGTTCGAACCCCGTCTCTCGCTCCATTATTATTCGGGTGAGAGAAAAATACTAATGATCAATCCAATAGAAGCAGGAATACAGAATACCTATCCAGAACTAAAAACAATTTCTCCAATAGAATGGCCGAATATAGATGTAAGTGAGGTTGATAAAGAAATCAGTGATGGTGCATATGCAATTAGATTATTCTACTTTCGTCAGATTCCCCTTTTAAGGCAAATTCCATATTTAGCATTAGAGGTAAATGGTCGTGGTATATGGAAGAATTCATTTAGTAGAGCATACTACAAGGGCATGATTGATATTCATGAGAGTCGTGGATATTATGACATGTTCCTTGAACTTCGAACGGGGGTTTTACTTTCTACAAATCCAGCTTGGTCATCAAGATAAAGATGAAAGATTTATACCTACACATGTAATTGATTTGATGCAAGAAATGATTAAACGACCATATCACAATAATCCAGAAGAAGTAGAAAGGGAAATTGCACAAAAAGAAATGGCTAAATTAGGGCTCGATAGAATGATGAAAGAGTTACCAGAAGATGAAGTAATTGAGAATTTGAGAGTACAGGGATTTGAAATATAGATTTGTGTATTAATGAGTTTTCTTAAAAGATAGTATCCATTTAGAAATCTTCTCTCTGTTCTTGTATCCTATTGATACTGCAAAATATCCAACAGTAAAAAGTATTAACCATCTATCAATTAATCCAATATATCTCATTATCTTTTCTAAGTTGTATCCAATCTTGTCCCCTATATATGCTATTCCTAGAGAATAGAGGAAGACTCCTCCAAAAACACCAACAGAGTATATAAATAGGTTTACTCTTAAGAAGCCTGCTGCAATACTAGTAACAACTCTTAACCATGGTACTAATCGAGTAATGAATACATAGATAAACGCCTTCTTCCTCATCTGCTCTTTACTTTTTTCAACCTTACTTCTTTCAATACCTAGAAACTTCCATCTTCCCTCTAGCCAAAAATACACTTTCTCTTCTGTAAATAGGTATCCAAGGAAGTAGGTAGGTATGGATCCAATCGAAGCACCTACTGCAGACACAAGAGCAATGGAAAATATATTAGCTTCTGATGTTGCAGAGAAAAGAGCTATTGATATCTCAGTTGGAAAGACTCCCAACGCTGAAAGGAATACTCCCCAATATTCTAATTCTAGAAACCATATTATTAATTTTGATATAAGGATGTCTAACATACTATGTTGAATGTTATCAGATATTTAAAATTGTTCAAATCATCTTTAAAAAATTAGAAGGTTAATATAGAATATCTTCATGGTAAGAAATATTCAAAAGGGTGGTTTAATTCTGAACAAAATTAAGAGAACATCACTAGTAGTATTTCTTAAAAGATATATTGTACTTTTTTCCACTTTGTTTCTAATAGGTGTTTCCTTTCCATTAGGATTTTGGAATGTAAGAGAGATTGTATTTGTTGGGGTGAAAAATGATACTCAACTTGTAAATAGTACAACCTCCTTCATTGGTGAAAGTATATTCTTAGTAAAATCTTCTGATTTAAAA
>Ga0076323_119_pt1 | contig 25432 bp, 19 predicted proteins | sample RifGroF1_FD_68028 | JGI IMG/M metagenome (GOLD analysis project Ga0076323, IMG submission 68028) | candidate division WS6 bacterium GW2011_GWF1_33_233
GTTGGATTTGCAACTTTGTTTACAAATATACTTGGTGGCACATCACTAAAATCTACAGATGCATCATCAGCATCTGTTGCTGGAGTACCATCATCATCTGTTGCTGAAGCTATAACAACATTCACATGAGATGTAAGAGTATTTGATTCCAAAGATTTGGAAACAGTACATGTATATGACCCACCAATTAAAATTGTTTGTGGTACATCACATGTTCCCTGCCCATCTAAATTACCGAATTTATCATCCACTAAACTATTTAAAGTTATATCTTCCTGTTCTATGTTTTCTACAAAAAATGTAAAGAGTACATTTCCACCCGTTTCAGGTACAGATGTAGGATTTGCTGTTTTAGTTATTCTAATTTGAGGTGGGATATCTGTAAAGTTTACTGTCTCATTATCTGAATCAGTTGCATTGTTATTCTCATTATCATTTGCAACTGCAGTAAACATATTTATATGAGAAGTTAAGCTATCACTACTTAAAAAGGCTGAGTGAGTAAAGCTACATTCTCCTCCTATTGCAAGAACTGTACCAACATTACAATCTATATCACCTGCTAAAGTCCCAAACACACTATCTGAAAGAGAGTTTATTGTAACTGGTTCAGCACTCTTATTCTCTACAGTAAATGTAAAGAGTACATCCTGACCAGTTTCTGGAATAGAAATGTCATTAGCTGTTTTAGTTACATCGATAACTGGGCGATGATCTATATCATTATTAGTTATTGTACATGTCTTATGTTCACCAATAGCGATTGTTCCAATACAATCACTTGAGTCAATACGACTGTAGTGAATAGGATCTTCAGTTTCCGTTACACTATATGATCCCGCATTTAAAGTTACCGTTGTTCCAGATTCTGAACCTGGGAAAGAAGGTACACTAACATTTGTGCCCAGAACAGACATTGTAAAGTCTGATGCTAGTTTGGTCCCATCTGAATCATTTATTACATGTTTAATAACTGTTAATTGTGGCGCTATATCATCATTAATAATGGTACATGTTGCACTTTGTCCTAATCCTAATGTAATCGAAGTACCTGAATTTTGTATTCCTGTACATACCCAAGAACTTGCCGAATATCCCGTTGGACCTGATTCTGATAGGGTATATGTTCCTGCATCAAAAGATACTCCACTTACTGCCCCACCTGCACCTGAAATTGTTGTAGGACCCGTTGCACTTAATGTCCAGTTTGCTGCAGTTGCTGTTCCTCCATTATTGTTTATCACATTTTTTACAAGTGTAAGAGATGGTGCAATATCATCATTTGTAATAGTACATGTCTTATTTTCACCAGGAAGCAATGTAATAGTTCCATTTACACTACAATCACCACTCCACGCTGATGCTAGATATCCAGTTTGATTGGTTTCTGAAACTGTATACTGTGTATTAGCCATTACCTCAGATGCTACACCACTAACTACTTGCATATCTCCAATGAATAGTGGGAAATCTTCAATAGCTTTGGTACCACCATTGTCGTTAACTACCACTTTTACAAGTGTTAGTTGTGGTGCTATATCATCATTAGTTATAGTACATGTTTTATTATCACCCGGTTGTAATGTAATTGTTCCATCTGCATTACAATCACCACCCCAGACTGATGCAGCATACCCAGTCTGAGTCGTTTCTGTTGCAACATATTGTGTATTAGCAAGTAAGTTGTATGAAACTCCGCTAGTTGCTGGTATTAAACTTATAAACAATGGGAAATCGCTTACCACTTTTGTTCCACCATCATCATTAACAACTGTTTTAACTAGTGTTAACTTAGGTGCAATATCATTGTTTGTTATGGTACATGTTTCTGTTTCGTTACTTGAAACTACAACATCCGTACAATTATCATATGTTGTGCTATACCCTGTTACAGACGGTTCAGTTATCGTATATGTACCAGGTGAAACTGAAAGATCATTTTGCCCATCAATTTCAAAAGGTATAGCAGAATCACTATTTACTTGGAAACTAAAATCTGAATATGTTTTATTTCCTCCATTATCATTTGTAACTATCTTTTTAACTATTAAAGTTCCACCACTTATAGTATTCGTTATTTTACAAACTACATCGGTATCTTCTTCTATGGTAACTGAAACTGACGAGTCAGTATCAAATGCAATGACTGAGCCAGTACCATTTAAATCTTTACACTCTATTGAAGTTGTATAATCAGAAAGGGAAGTCAATGTACCAGCTGTTTCTGATACTGTATATGTACCAGCTAACAATACTTCCTCCCCAGTTGTTCCACCTTCTCCAATATTACTGGCATATACCATACCATCAATTAGAAGATTAAAGAGACCTGGATCCAAATTTGGTTCCAAATCTTTTATTACTTCTAATTTTCCTGATTTAGGTTGAAAGATAATACAATCAGAAGGATCTGAATTTGGTTGCCCAGAAGGATATGAACAGACATCAATTAATTCTCCACCACCAACTGATGAAAGTTGTACTGTACACTGTGCAGTAGTATCATCATCTCCACCAAAAGTTGGAGTGTCATCGTTAAATGCAGAACACTCAATACCAGTTGAAGTTAGAGGTGTACTACCAAAACATTTATTAGTACTTGTATCACTACATGAATAAAGAATATGAGTTGAATAAGTAGCTGGATTACCAGACACGATCACACAAAGTGAGTAATTAGCAAAACCATCACCATCACTGTCAAATAGTGCACATCCATCTCCTGTATTTGCACCAGACCATGCGGTATCATCCCAATTCCATTGAATATTTACTGCCCCAGATAGATAATCTGCACACATTTCAGTTAAATCTTTTTGACCTGGTTCATCATTTGCACCCGCGGTATCATCAACAACATCTGTACATACAAAAGAGACGAAAGATTGTATTGTAGCAAAGATAAGATTCTCAGTATTTAAATCTAATTGTGGATCTTTTTTCTCCCTAACAATTGGAGGTTCTTCAACTGTAACAGGATCTTCTAAAACAACTTCCTCTACCGTCTCCGTTTCTTCAACAATAGGGGAAGGTGTTTCCTCTTGAGGATAACTACTTAAATCATCTATAGCAATAGCTGGGGGAATAAAGGAATATACAATAACAAACAATGACACAAAAATCTTATACAAAGATCTTTTAAGTGGTTTCCTCATTTATATAAACAACAAATAATTTATTTATACTAGTGAGGTTTTGTTGTTAAAATACATACATTCACAGACCAACACAAACCTCTTCAATAATCGGTATTGCGACTGGCTAGAATTAGGCATGGGCAGACTATAAATACAAAAGTAAGCCTCATAGCCATCTGTACATAGTAAATTATATGTCTATCTAAATATTCTGTCAATAAATGGGGATAAGCATTACAAATCAATGAAGACTAGTCTATATCTACTTTTATAGATATCTTTATAAAGTTTAGTACACACTATTGATTGTATTTTAACTCTCTATATAGTTTTCCTTTCTTCTTTATTAATTCTTTCCAATCACCTCTCTCAACAATATGCCCCTTGTCAAACACATATATATGATCAAAAGCATCTAACAAATCCATATCTCTAGTTATTAATATCAATGTACGATTAGGACCAACAAACTCATAAATACCTTTCATTATCTTATCCCTAGAAGGAGCATCTATAAATGTAAATGGTTCGTCTAAAACAAATATATCCCTATTACGATACAGCATCCTAGCTATTGCTAATCTCTGCCAGTGTCCTGGTGATAGTTCCTTACCATCAAGATATTTACCTAATTTCAAGGTATCTGTAATACCCTGTTTTTCCATGAATTTATCTATCTCACATATCTTAATAACCCTTTCATACAAAGCCCTATTAATATTTTTAGAACTACCCGTTAATGTCACATTCTCTCTAATACTAAAATTGTAATTTACAAAGTTCTGGAAAGTAACAGAAATCTTTTTCTTTAATTCACCTCTATCAAGTTCTCTTACAGAATAACCACCTACTAAATAGTCTCCCGATGTAACCTGGTACAAACCAGAGAGTACTTTTAACAAACTACTCTTACCAGATCCATCTCCTCCCCAGAAGGCAACATTTTCACCAGCCTTAATCTTAAAGCTAATATTCTCTAATACTTTCTTTTCAGGTTCATCTGGATATGCGAAATCTAATTTCAAGAATTCTAAGTCAGGTGTCTTTCTTCCCAACTTTACAAAACCATGTGCATTATCACCAAAACCAGCATGGTTTACAAATTCAAAATACTTAGAGGCATATGACAAAGAATTATCTAACAAAGAGATTGTATTAAATACTTGAAATGAACTTGTATATACAACCTCTACATAGTTAAAAAGTGCACTAAAATTACCAATGGATATTTTATTTTTTATTGAATATGCTAAAAGATATACAACATATGCATATTTAAAAAGTTGTCCAGCAACAGAACCAAATGTATTATCTACCCTTAACTCATTAAAGTTACGAATATCCATACCTAGGGTATAGTAGATATAGTTGGTAAGTTTGAGTACTCCCATTTGGCTATCATCATAAAGCTGTATTAATTTCCTATTGAAATGAGAAAGTAAAACCTCAGGTAAAGCAAATGGTATTAAAATTAATACACTCCAACCTAAATGTGAAGAGAGAATTATAAATGCTGTAACACCTCTGGCTAGTTGATAGACAATAGTTGAGAATGATTCATATGATGCTAGCAAATTTGTAATTGAATAGTTAGGAATAAATTCGATAAGATTCTGTAGTTTAGGTTTTTCAATATCTTGAAGATTTGAGCTAGAAATCTTTCTCATAACCTCAATATTTACATCCTTCCAAACAGTATCTACAATGTTGTTCCCCATGTTTATTCTGATTTTTGTCCCTATTGATACAAATATCCAAAGTACCAGAGACAATGATAAATAGTAGAAGGAATCTGTAGCTATATATTTGTCCATACTGAAACCATCAAAATCTCTTATTACAGTAACAGTAGCATCTAAGAATTTACCTGCAACTGTAATACCTAACATCTCTGCAACAGTTACCATTACAAAGAGCCCATCTCTAATTAATACATTCTTTGTATATCTTCCATAGAAGAATTTAACAACATTCCAAAGAGTATCCATTTTATCTTGTATAATGACATTCATCTTAAATCTATAATATCATGTACCAAGTATGAGAGATAACAAATATTTAGAAATTTTACTATATGACATTTGGGAAAATCACTTCTGTGATGTAGCTAGACCAAACCTTGTTACAATCAAATATGGTAGGTTTTCTAAAAGACAATTAGGAAGTATAAAGTTAATAAAGGATGTAAGAACTTTTAATAGGTATTTAAAGAAATACAACTATGAAAAAAGTGCGTTTGAGGAAGAAACAATATCACTAATTACACTTACAAAGTATTTCTCATACGATTACATACCAGAACATGTTGTAAGATCAACGATAGCACATGAACTATGCCACTATACACATGGCTTTAATTCTCCTCTTAAAAAAATATATAAACACCCTCATAGAGGTGGAATAGTTAAAAAGGAATTAAAACGTAGAGATCTATTAGATATATATCTCGAGTCTAAAAAATGGCTATCTTCTAATTGGATAAGTATAATTTCATAAATAAGAACTTTTCTTCTATACATACTCCACCTTCTTCCCAATACAATCCTCAAATATGAAACAAAACTACATAGGAGAAAATATTCGTATATACAGAGAGAGAGCTAAATTCACACAACAACAACTTGCAGATAAGGTTGGCGTAAGCTGGGAAATGATATCCAGATATGAAAGAAACCAAAACTCACCATTTAAAAAATTACATCTACTTGCTAATGCATTAAGTATATCTCAATCTCTGCTGATGGAAAGACATGTACCGACTACTTACAATTCAATTCCATCTAGGATACCACTATTTATGCATATTCCTGTTTCTGGTAGGTTTTATCTTCATTTAACAAATTATTTCTATAACTGCCCTGAATGGATGGTTAAAAGAGATGAAAAATGTTTTGCTATTGAATCTTCGCTAGTACAGAGTGAATCTCAGCAGTTTCTTTTAGATGGAGTACTCTTTATTTCCTCTAATGTTCCACTTAATAAAGGGGACTATGTATTGATAAAGCAAGATGAAGGTTTACATGTTCTACAGTACGAAAATCAAAATACAATCAATGTTGTAGGTAAAGTTATTGCAAAAGAAACACGGTATTAAAAAAGGGGCCAATGGCCCCTTTCCAATTACATCATTCCAGGCATACCACCCATTTCTCCGCTCATTGGGTTAGAACCCTTCTCTTCTGGAATCTCTGCTACTACTGCTTCTGTAGTAATTAACATAGTTCCAACTGATGCTGCGTTTACTAATGCAAGTCTAGTTACTTTAACAGGATCAATAATTCCTGTTTTAAGCATATCTACATATTCATCTGTCTTTGCATTATAACCTATATTATCATGACAATTAGATGCAATGACTGCACCATCCTTTCCAGCATTTTGTGCTATCTGCTTAAGAGGTTCACTTAACACATTTTTTAATATCTCTAGACCTAATTGTTCATCTGGATCATCAAAGGTTACATCATTTAATACAGCTCTGATATTATGGAATGCTAAACCACCACCTGCAACAACTCCTTCTTCAATAGCCGCACGTGTAGCATTAATAGCATCTTCTATTCTCTGTTTCTTCTCTTTTGCTTCAACCTCAGATGCTGCTCCTACTTTAATCACTGCAACTCCGCCACCAATCTTTGCAAGTCTTTCCTGTAATTTCTCCTTGTCATAGTCTGAAGTACTCTTTTCTATCTGAGCTTTAATTTCTGATACTCTCTTTTTAATATCTGTGCTCTTACCTGTTCCTTCTACTATAACTGTACCTTCTTTGTTTACAATTACTTTCTTAGCACCACCTAAATCTGTAAGGCTTACAGAATCTAATGTTTTACCAACTTCTTCAGATATAAATTCAGCACCAGTAAGAACTGCAATATCTTTTAACATTTCTTTTTTCCTATCTCCAAACCCTGGAGCTTTAATTGCAACTACATTAAGAGTTCCTCGTAATTTATTTACAACAAGAGTTGCGAGTGCTTGATTCTCAATATCATCTGCAATGATTACTAATGGTCTATCAGCAGCAGATAGAACCTTTTCTGCAATAGCCTGAATATCTTGTAAGTTAGAAAGCTTTTTATCTGTAACAAAGATGTATGGATTATCCATTACTGCTTCTAATGTTTCTGCATCTGTAACAAAGTATGCACTAACATATCCCTGGTCAAATTGCATACCCTCTGTATACTCAACTTCATCATCAAAACCTTTTGCTTCCTCTACAGTAATGACCCCATCTTTCCCAACTTTCTCAAATACTTTACTAATCATATCTCCAACTTCTTTCTCATTGTTTGATGAGATAGTAGCAACTTGGGCAATCTCTTTTTGTCCAGTAATCTTTTTTGAAGATTTTTGTAAAGCTTCAACTACAATATCAACAGCTTTATCTAGACCTCTCTTTAAAGCGATTGGGTTAGATCCTGCAGCTACATTTTTAAAACCTGCAGAAACAATAGCTTGAGCAAGCACAGTTACTGTTGTAGTTCCATCACCTGCTAAGTCGTTTACTTTTCTAGCAGCTTCTTTAATCATTTCTACTCCAACATTTTTAAATGGATCCTTATCTTCAATCTCTTTTGCAACAGTAACACCATCTTTAGTAATAATCTGAGATCCAAAAGATTTAGCGATAGCAATATTTCTTCCTTTTGGACCAAGTGTTGTCTTAACTGCATTTGCAATTGTATCTACACCTGCCTTAAGGGCTTTTCTAGCCTCTTCATCATATATAATTGATTTTGCCATAGTGGTATATGTAATAATTTAATCTAGTTTGTTATTTAACGATAGCTAATATATCCTCAGACTCAAGTATAAAATATTCTTCACCGTCAACTTCTATTTCTTCTGGTGCATATTTTTTGAAATATACTGTATCTCCAATCATTACATCAAACTTCAATTTCTTTCCTTCTTTATCCTTACCTATTCCTAGTTTTACAACTTTACCAAATGATGGTTTCTTCTCATCAGATGCATTTGGTGGTATTACCAGACCCCCTGGAGTTTTTTCCTGAACTTCTTCTGGTTTAATTACAACTCTACTTCCTAATGGTTGTATTTTAATCTCTTTTTTCATTTTGTTTTTTAAATATTTAAATTAGCAATTCGTAAATACGACTGCTAATGATTTTAGAGATATGTAAGGAATATGTCAATATCTACTACCTTTTATAACAACAGAATCATCTAAAAGTTCTATATTCTCTAGATATCTTCCAACGAAGCCATTTTCATTCACAGTTACAACTGCCTCCCCAATCCCCTTGTTAATACTCTCAACTACATTTGAAAGATTCCCTATTGAGAACGGCCCTACAGATACATTTGTAGAATACAATTGTGCTGTTTGCATACTATCTTTATTTAAATCTAAAGATACCCAAATATACGCTCCTTTGTAACCAAGATTAGAGTAAATTATCCACTTACTATCAGCAGGTTCAATATATATATACTTAAGCTCTGCTTCTTCTCCAATATATTTCTGTAATGTAGAAAAAAGTAAAATCCCAACCTCCCTAACATCCAATCGTAAAAACTCTGAATCAGAATAGGAGAGTGTGAATTGGGCTAATTTAGATTTAATATCTATCTCACTATCTTTCGATATTAAATATTCGCTGTTCTGATTACTTACAAATTCTTTCTCCCAACTATCATACCTTAATTTAAGATATACAAAAAAGAGGAATATGGAGAGTAAAAGAATACCAATAACAGAAGAAACAATTATTAATACCTTTTTCATTTTTCTTTTAATTTTAACCTAATTAAAATTCCCTTTATCAAACTCTCGGCCTTTGCAAATTCTTTAGGAGAAAATATTTTAGAACCGATAAGATAGGAAACACCACCATATATTGATGTAACAATTGTTAATATCAATACATATACTGTTCTACTAGTATCTAACTGGAAATCGAAAAGTCTAAATACAAGATACATCCCCACTATCATTATCAATGTATTTAAAAGTTTTAGTAATGACGGATAAATGGTCTCTTCCCATGAAAGGACTTTCTTTTTCTTGTTTAACATATATCCAGAGACAATCATTTGGAAGAAATATGCAAGACTTAAACTCAATGCTAAACCTCCTACTGCTAAATCTGATTCTCCTCTTGTTGTTGACCATTTAAAAATATCTTTAAGGAATGATTTTAATACAGAGAGAACACCATCTCCATTTGCTTGTGCAATTTGAACAAATACCTGATCTAATATTGGTTTCCAGTCATAGTAGTGACTAAAGAAGTTGGTGAGGAGGAACGCTCCTAACAAATTAACAACTATACCGACCATAATAGCTAGTAAAGGCCTCCAAGTATCCTTCAATGCATAGAACGCTCTAAGTAATATTTGAACTACTGTTTGACCTACAACAGAAAGAGAAAGAAGTGCTAAGCTCCACGCCGTAAGAAGGGTATCCTGCCAGTCAAAAGCACCTGTACCGTATATTAAACGAACTATTGGTAACCTAAGTACTAACATAATTGCAACAATAGGAAATATCAAATACAAAGAGAATTGTATTGAATCATTTAACATTTTCCTAAAGTTGTCTTCTTCGTTTTTACAACTGTACTTAGCTAAATCCGGTAATGCTACTTGTGCTATAGCACTACCAATTATATTTATTGGAAACATATGTAAACTGAATGCAAACCTATACGCACTTAATGTACCAGCTGAAAGAGTAAAACTAATAAAAGTATTAACTACTGTATTAAACTGCTCTCCAAGTACTCCTAACATCCTTGGGTATGCTAACTTGAAAGCTTTAATGACATTACTATCTAATATGATGGCTTTAAAATTAAGAAGTTCACCATTCTTTTCTTTATAGAATTTTGATAAAGAAGGTATTTGTACTAACAGATGAAGAATAGATCCTAGTACGGCAGATATAGCTATAGCTGTAACACCAAAATCAAAATATACAACCAATATATAAGTACCTACAATCATTGCTAAGTTGTAAAAAAGAGGAGCTAAAGATGTAACAAAGAACTGTTTTCTAACTTGTAAGAATGCTGTAACAAAACCACTTACACTTAAGAATAGTGGTGAAAGTAACCCTATCCTAAACAAATTAAGAAAGAGTGTGTAATCAGATTCTGTGATTCTAGATGTCATATTAAATATCATACTGGCACTAGCATCACTTACTATCCAGCTAGTAAGCTGAGGAGCAAATATAAAGGCAAGAGAAATAAATAGGACTGACAGACCAAAAAAAGCGCTTGTCAGGTGTTTAAACAACAAATTGAAGCTACTCTTTCCTTTATCATATAGCTCATCTGTTAATATCGGGATAATAGCTGCATTAATAGAACCCCCTATTAATACCATAAAGATAATATCTGGAATAGTAAAAGCTGCCCAAAAGATATCCAACTCATGGGATGCACCAAATAGCTGTGCAAATATTCTTAATTTCCAAAATCCTAATATTTTTGTTATTAGAAGTAGAAATATTACTGAAAATAAACTGTTTTTCTTTATCACGGTTGAATATTCAAATCTATATGTAATTAGCGAATAATATCATAAGGGATAAAGAGCTATTTATCAAATATTTTTAATAAAAGTTTTGTATCCTATATTATGCATATATTAGAATATCTCTTTCCAAGACAATGTTTAATATGTTCTAGGGTAGGATTTGATATATGTGATAAATGTTTCACTACTATTAAACACACACTTCCTGAGTGTTTTGTATGTAACAAACTAAGCAATGGCTATCGGTGTCATAAGAAATGTTTTAATATAAGTGTCCAATGTTTGACTGGATGGTATCTTACAAAAAGTCTAAGATTAAATCTTGATAAACAAAAATCTCTGCAGATTTATTCTTCCTATATATACTTACTAAATAAATTGGTAAGTGGCATACAATTGGATAATTATAAAATATATCCACTATCTTCTACTAGAAATCAAAGAATTAACGATTACCTTGCCTCTTTTGAACCCGGTGATATAAAAGCAATTTTACTTTTCAAAAACAGCTAAACTATTCCTTCTCTGTTGGTGTCGTTGTTTCAGTTTCCTTCTCAGAATTAGCCCCTAATTCTTCCAAGTAAGAGATTATACCATCATATGTCTCTCCACTATCCTGTTCGTTTAATTCTAAGACCTCTTTGGCTGCTTCAAGATAAGCAATTGCAGTTGGAATATCTTTCTTCTCCTCTAATATTCTAGCCGCTAAGATAAGCGAAGGTACATGTTGTCCATTTATATTTAATACCTTATTAAACGCAGCAAGAGCTTGATCATTATCCTCCTTAACCATATATATTTGACCTGCTCTGTAGTATGAATCGTAGTCTAAAGGATTTAGATTTATACATGTCTGTAATGTTGATAGGGCATCTTCAGAATAATCTGACAATCCTACATTTATCAAACTTATATATACAGTAGCCCTAGTATTCCAGTTTGAATATGTTAGAGGGGATGTACTAATTGCCTCCCTTGAGAAATCTATAGCAGAATTCTTCCATACTGAAACTTCTGATAGAATTGCTTTCTTATCTTCCTCTGAAGCATCTTCATATTTCTCACTTAACAAGTTTATTATTTCAATCGAAATTAAACTTGCTTTACGATTAATAAAAGGGCTTGTTTTATCATATTTAAGTGCATTGTTGTAATATCCAGCTACTCTTACTAAGTATGCCTCTCTTTCTGAATATGGAATATCTCCTTCATAATCCTCATATTTCTCACTCTCTTCTATGCTGTAAGCCTCTGCTCTTACAATGTATGCAACGCTCATCATCTTAACAGATAGAAGTATCAAACCAGCGGTTGTAAGTAATGCAAAGAATATTGTAAAGAACCAGTTAATACCCTCCATTGTCTTATTAATATCCTTTGAGACAGTACCAACATTAACAGCCCAGAACTTTAGTAAGAACTCCTCTGTATTTTTCTTCTCTACACTATCAGAAACAATTATTAAAAGGATTGAAACAACTAAAAGGAAGTACATTAAGAATGAGAATGGTAGGAATATAGAGGCTAAGAAAATGAATAGTGCATTTAATTCTAGCAAAGATGCACCTGAATCTTTTTCACCTTTTCCAATTGAGGAAACACTCTTTATTAAGACCTTTATAAGTGCAAAACCTAATAATATCCAAATTGTTACTCCTAATAACCCTCTATTTGCTAAGATTGTTAATAGTTCACTTGATCCTGATGTAAATGTCGTATTCCCAAGTGATATTGTAGCATCTACCGCAGGTCTAAATGCATTGTATGCTAATGCAAATGAATCATTTCCTACTCCTACTAATCCTTTAAAGAAGTCTGCAACAATCGATGAACTAGAAACAACCCAAGATATATCTGCACCTAAATGAATAGGGTTTAGTGTAGTAAAGGAATCTCCCAGAACTGTTTTTGTAAACGAGTCATATTGGAACCCAATACTTGCTGCTAAAACCAATAGAGAAAAGATAAATACTAAAGCAGGAATAGCTCTCAACTCTTTCTCTAATCTTAACCAAAGTATTAATGTTGTTAAGACCATTACTATGAAAAATAGGATAGGTATTATTACACCCTGGCCTACAGAGAATAAAGAAATAGAAATTAATGCAACAATTAGTGCTAATAGAGGATAGATAACAGACTGAATCTTTTTGTTTTTTGCATAACTAACTATTAAGTATAAGTTAAGCAAAACAGAGCTCCCAGCAATCAACATTATCTCGTTAAATGAGAAAGTTAATGGTAACCCGATTGTAAAGAAATGCTCAATATATGGTATCCACCCAAAAACATCAATCTTTAATACTGAAAGCAAACTAACAACTACTAATACTGTTATTCCAGCAGATAAAGCCTTAATTGCACTTAATACATGAGATTTTTTCTGGAAAAACCCTCTTGCAAGATAGAAGAATCCGAATAGGACCAACATTGTAAGCAAGCCAGTCCCCATTCTCCCATCATATCCCCAGAATGCTATCCATGAATCGGAAGCAAATACTGTAGATATTAAGAAGGATACTATTAATATAAGAAATATTTTATCAAAAGGAGACTTTGTTATAGAAATCTTACCATCCCAAATCCATTTTATTACCTCCAAAAGGATAATAATGGAAGCTAAGAATATAAATGCGACACTCCTTATCTGCTCTGTAGGGTCAGAAGGTAAAGGTACTACAAACCAAGGAATAAGAAACAAAGTGAAATAGAATACATACCTTTGTATTTGAGAAATTAATTCAAATATCGAAGGCATGCTCGCATTATTATCTTTTGGCATAATTTGGACAGTAAATATATTAATCTTGAATTATATCTTAGCATAAAAAAGAAGGGGGCTCCAAGCCCCCAATCAATTCTATTCCACGACTTCTCCTTCTTTAATATCTTCTTCTTCCTTTTTCTTCTCTTTCTCATCTTTCTCTTCTTTCTCATCTCCCTTCTTCTCAGAGGATTCTTTAGATGCTTTCTCATACATTTTTTTGCTTACACCCTGCATTTTTTCTGTTAACTTCTCTACCTTTTCTTCAACTTCTTTCTCATCAAAATCTTCCTTTTCAATTAGCTTCTTAACCTCTTCAACACCATCTTCTAATTCTTTCTTATCACCCTCATCTACCTTGTCTCCGTTTTCTTTAAGAAGTTTTTCTATACTAAAGCATAAGGAATCTGCATTGTTTCTTTTTTCTGCTCTTTCCTTTTTCTTTTTATCTTCCTCTGCATACTTTTCTGCATCTTCAACCATTTTCTCTATCTCTTCGTCTTTTAATCCTGTAGATGCTGTTATTGTAATTTTTTGCTCTTTATTTGTAGCTAAATCTTTAGCATTAACATTTAGAATACCATTAGCATCAATAGAGAAAGATACCTCTATCTGAGGAATACCTCTTGGTGCAGGTGGAATACCATCAAGTATAAATCTTCCCAAAGTTTTGTTGTCTCCTGCCATCTCTCTCTCTCCCTGTAATATATGAATCTCTACTCCAGGTTGATTATCAGTAGCTGTACTAAACACCTGTTTTTTCTCAACAGGAATTGTAGTATTTCTTTCTATGAGTTTGGTCATAACACCACCTAATGTTTCAAGACCTAAAGATAGAGGAGTAACATCTAACAATGTAATATCCTTTACATCTCCACCCAATACTCCACCCTGTACAGCAGCGCCAATAGCTACTACTTCATCGGGATTAACACTTTTGTTTGGTTCTCTATCAAAAATCTCTTTAACCTTCTTTGCTACTGCTGGCATTCTTGTCATACCACCTACTAGAAGTACTTCGTTAATATCTTTTGTACTTAGCTTTGCATCTTTAAGTGCTTTCTCACATGGACCTGCAGTTTTCTCTATTAAATCAGAAACTAATTTTTCCAAATCAGATCTACTCATATTTACCTTCATATGCTTTGGACCACTTGAAGTAGCTGTAATATATGGAATATTAATTTCTGTTTGTTCTGAAGTAGAAAGTTCTATCTTTGCCTTCTCTGCAGCTTCCTTTAATCTCTGTAATGCTGTTCTATCTTCTTTTAAATCTACACCCTCTTTATCCTTAAAATCCGTTGCTAGTTTGTCGATAATCTTTTGATCAAAGTCATCACCACCAAGATGTGTATCACCATTTGTAGAAAGTACCTCAAACACACCTTCTCCAATTTCTAATATTGAGATATCAAATGTACCACCTCCTAAATCGAAGATAGCAATCTTTTCATCTTTATGATTATCTAAACCATATGCTAATGCAGCTGCAGTTGGTTCGTTTACTATTCTCTTTACATCTAGACCCGCTATCTTACCAGCATCTTTAGTTGCCTGTCTTTGTGAGTCATCAAAATATGCAGGTACTGTAATAACAGCTTCTGTAACTTTCTCACCAAGGAACTCCTCTGCATCCTTCTTCATCTTTCCTAAAATCTTTGCGGAAATCTCTTGAGGTGTATACCAACTATCTCCCATTTTTACTTCAACTCCATCACTCTTAGATTTTCTCATTTCAAATGGAAGCAGTTTTCTGTCCCTCTGAACCTCAGGATCATCCCATGATCTACCTATTAATCTTTTTACAGAGTATATTGTTCCCTCTGGGTTAGTTACTGCTTGATTCTTTGCAGGAGCACCAACCAATGTTTCTCCTTTATCATCAACTGCAACGATAGAGGGAGTTAATCTTCCTCCTTGAGAGTTAGCAATAATGTTTGGTTTTCCACCTGACATATATGCCATAGCACTATTGGTTGTACCTAAGTCTATTCCTATTATTTTACTCATCTTATTTTATTAAAAAATTTATTTATTACCTTTAATTACAACCACTCTTGATGGTCGTATAACAGTATCATCTAATGTGTATCCAGGCTGAATAACTTCATAGATGGTTCCTGGATTTTCTCCATCTATTACACTCAACGCTTCGTGTATTGAAGGATCAAATTTACTTCCTTTCTCTGGAACAAATTTCTTCAAACCTATAATCTCTATTCCCTTTTCTAAATTCCTTAAAATCTCTACAACACCATTTGCCCATGAGAGAGACTGCTCATCAAATTGAATCTCTTGTTTAGTCTTAATTGCCATCGACATGTCATCAACAACAGGTATTAACTTCTCAGCTAATGATTTCCTTGATTGTAAATATAAAAGACCTAATCTTTTTTGAGTATTAGCTTCTAAATTTTGATAATCAGCTAATGCTCTTTTAAGATTGTTTACAATTTGTAATTTCTCATCTTCAACCTTATCAATAGTAAGAGCTAATTCCTCTATTTTCTCTTCTAACTCTTTAAATTTTTGCGTTTCTTTTCTAGGAACACTTTTTGTGTTTTTGATATTTTTCATATCATATTGATATATATTTTAACTCCAACCCTTCATAGAATTTCTCATAGCACTCTGTACTTCTCTTAGTGCTGGTACAGCTTTTGCATAGTCCATTCTTTTAGAACCTAATATTCCAACATGTGCATTATCTGTATCCCAAAATGGTAATGTTGTAAATATCATTGAGCACTCTTCCAAATCCTTTATCCCAGATTCTTCTCCAATTATTAATGATACTCCAGATCCACTAAATCTACCCATCATGCTATTTAGGAAATCACTATCTTCTAAAATATTTACTACCCTTTGTAATTTCTCCCATGTTCTTAATTCTTCATATTTGAAGAGCTGTGATATTCCCCAATATCTTGCAATATTATTAATTAGTACAAAAGCAACTGATTCAGTTTCATCCGAAATTATCTTTAATATTGAATTAATTACAGTATCTTTAGAAAACCTATCTCTGTATATTCCTTGTCTAATTTCAACTGTAACTAACGGATTTAAAGAGCTACTACCTAATACATTACTTACATACAGTCTAAGTGCTTGATCTGTTGGGAATCTCCCAGATGAAATATGGCTTTTCTCAAGTAATCCTAATTCCATTAACTTGGCCATTTCATTTCTAATTGTTGCAGAACTAACACCTAAATCATATTTTTCTTGTAGTACTAATGATCCAACTTCAACAGCACTATCCATAAATTCATGAATAATTGCCATTAGAATCTCTCTCTGCCTATCTGTAATATTTTGCACATTAGCACTCTAACATATTAGCTGCTAAAGTATATGGGTAAATTTTAAATGTGTCAATATCTATTTGTAATTGAATTTATAAAACCCATAGCATATAATTACAAACGTAAGTTCTAACCCTCTATTAATGCTAATAGAACAGAATACTTTTAGTGAAATATATTACAATTCCCCTGACAGTCTATACGATTTAGAAAATTATGATGGTTATAACAAGTATGATCTATACGAAAAAAGTAAGGAAATAATGGATAATATTTTGGAAATACTTCCAGAAGAGACATTAGAAGTTAAATCAACAGACCCCTACTCTGAACATAGGCGTTTTTTAATACTTAGAAGCCCACTTGTAGAAACTGATGAGCATGGAGATCTAACATATTCTCATTTAGTAATAACACCAAATGGAATGAGAGTTTTAGAATTTTACAAAAAATTTCCAATAGAAGAAGGACTTCCTCCCTATAATCTTTCAATGGCTACTGATTTTAAGAAAAGTAATCCTACTGATAAATGTGAAGCTGGTTTTACCTATTACCCTGCAGAAAGTATTAGTTTTGGAACAAAATCTCATACATATATATTGGAAGATGATATACCAATAGAGGAGTTAGATAGGTATGTGTTTTTTTCTGATTATACATACAGAAAAACTAATTCAACAGAAGTTGAACAACTAGTTCAGAACTCAAGGGAAAAAGAGCTAGAAAGACACAAAATTCTTGAAAGCATTAAAAAAGAAAGGGAAATGATTACATATACTTCAAAAAAATTAGAAGCTCTTCCTGAATATACTGAGGTTATAAATAGTGAATATAATAGCTCAAGATATATTACTAATCTTAACGATTTAACATATATACAAACGAGACTTGAAACACCAGAAGAAAGTCTAGGTTTTGCTAAACTAGAACTAACTACACAAGCTATGAACCTAATGGCTAATATTAAAGAAACATTTAAAGATGATGCTATTTCGGTTGGCCTTCTAAATGATGAGCTTACAAATTTCATCATACTTAAAACTCCTGAGATTACTGTAAAAGAAAAGAAGATAATTTTCAAACATTTAGTTATTACACCAGATGGTATTAGGGTTTTACAAATAACTGATAGCAACCCAAGTAAATATAATTGTCAAGGGTATTTCTTAAGATACCATTTCGGAGATATGTATAGAAAACCTAGTTCAAAAAGTGAAATTGAAGCCCTTATTTTAAACTCAAGTAAGGAAATGATTGAGAAGAGAGAAGAAAGAAAAAGAAAGGATATGGAAATAGAAAGAGTAAAGAAAATTAGTAAGATAATTGAGGATGAAATGAGTGTAATGAAAGATACTGATAACATATTAAAGAAGCAATCTAAATCACAAAATAATATTGAATAATAACCTTATCTTTGCTATACTTTGACTCGCTATGGAAAAATTAAACCTACAAAAAAGAGAAATTACTGGTAAAAAAGTTAAGCATCTTAAAAAAGATGGCTTAGTACCTGCAGTTGTATATAATTCTAAAGGTGATTCAACGAACGTTTCAGTAACTAAATCTGATGCAGATTGGTTATACAGAAATGCAACATCAACTACCATTCTGGATACAGTAATTGGGAAGGAAGAATATAAAACTTTAGTTAAAGAGTTTGGAATAAACTCGAAGACAGGAATAATAACTCATGTATCCCTATTCCAAATTGATGAGAATGCACCAATGGTATTCACAATTCCATTTACACTTGTTGGTATATCTCCTGCAGTAAAGAATAACCTAGGAGTATTGGTAAACGTACTAGATAGTATTGATGTAAAATGTCAGTTATCAAAATTACAAGCAGATATTGAAATAGATATATCTGGATTAGAACATACTGGTCAAACAATAAATGTAAGCGATATTAAACTACCTGAAGGTATGACATTGATAAATGAAGATTTGAGAAATGCGGCTATTGTAACTATTACAGAAGCACAGAAGGTTGAAGAAGTTGTAGTAGCACCAGTAGAAGGAGAAGTAGTAGAAGGAGAAGCAGTAGAAGGAGCAGAAGGAGAGACAACTACAGAGACACCAAAAGAATAACAATGAATATGTATAGGGAGGGAGACCTCCCTTTTTTTTACTTTCATGTATATAATCGAACATGATATCTATAATAATTACATCCTGGAACGAACCTAAAACTATTGGTAAGTGTATTAGATGTATTGCAGATTCTAAATACTCTGGAATATCCAAGCCCTTTGAAATAATTCAAGTATCACCTGATAAAGAAACTTTGGATGCAGGAAGAAAAGCATCAAATGAGTTACATCTCTCAAGTAGTGAATATATACAGTTAGTAGATCCTCACGAAGGTAAACCATTTGCACTTAAATTAGCTCTGTCTAAAGCTAAGGGTGAGGTGATTATTCTTACTGATGGAGATTCATATTTTGAAAAAGATAGTGTTAGAGAATTACTAATACCACTCAAAGATAAAAGCATAGGAGGTGTAAGTGGTAGACCAAAATCAATAGATAAGAGGAATTCCCTATTTGGATATTGGGGACACCTACTCTCAGATGCTGCAGATAACAGAAGAAGGTCTCAAATGAGTAAAGTTAAAGATAGTAATTATTACAAGAGTAATAAAACATTTTTCCCTATGAGTGGATATATAATGGCTGTTAGAAATGTACCAATTACATTACCACAAAATGTACTTTCAGATGATGCATACATATCATACGAGCTTAGGAATGAAGGTTATGATATTGGATATACACCTAATGCAATCTGTTATGTTAAATACCCTACTAATTTAAAAGATTATTACAAACAGAAAGTAAGATCTATTGGTGGATTTAAACAATTAGAAAGGTTTGGAATATTTAAAAGAGATAAACAAAGTAGAAGCTTTTTAATAGAGTTATCATATACCCTATTTGTATTAAAATATCCGAAGAGTATTAAAGAGTTTATATGGTCATTATTACTCTTCCCTATTAGATTGATAACGTGGGTAAAAATTTTATGGGAGAGGGTAATAATGAAAAAAGATATGCCTAAAACTGGATGGGAGAGGATAGAGAGCACTAAATAAAAAAGAGTGGGTTTCCCCACTCTTAAATCACATAAACAATATTATTAGATTACCACCTGAAATGTGCAAACGCTTTATTAGCTTCTGCCATTCTTTCAATATCACCCTTCTTCTTAAGTGCATCACCTTCTCCATTAAATGCATTTAAGATTTCAACTTCTAATAACTTTGAGATATCTTTTCCACCCTTAGACCTTGCTAAATCTACCATCCATCTTACTGCTAAAGTTTCTTGTCTTCTTGGGTTTACTGGTACAGGTACTTGATAGTTTGCACCTCCAACTCTTCTAGACTTTATCTCTAATGCAGGTCTAATGTTATCAATAGCTGTATGTAAGAATTCTATTACAGGAATATTACTTTTCTTAGCCCCAGATTCAAGTGCTGAGTACACTATATTCTCTGCAACGGTTTTCTTTCCACCTTGCATAATTTTATTTATCAACCTACCAATGATTTCATCATTGTATTTTCTGTCTTTTGCTATTACTCTTTTTTTAGATCTCTTACCTCTCATTAATTAGTCTTTAATATATTATTGATTCTCAGGTCTTTTAGCTCCATATTTGGATCTAGCTTTCTTTCTTCCTTTTACTCCTGCAGTATCATACTTACCTCTTACTACAATGTATTTAACACCTGGTAAGTCTCTCTTTCTACCAGCTTTAACCATTACTACGGAGTGCTCTTGTAAGTTATGACCCTCTCCTGGTATATATGCTGTTACTTCCATTCCATTAGAAAGTCTTACTCTTGCTACTTTACGTAGTGCTGAGTTAGGTTTCTTTGGAGTCATAGTTTTTACTTGCAAACAAACCGCTCTCTTGAACGGATTGCTTACCCTCTGATACCTATTCTTCAAAGGATTAAAATTTGTAGCTAAAGCAATATGAGACATTTTCTCTCTCTTCGCTACTCTAGGTTTTCTTACTAACTGATTTATCGTCGGCATGGTTCGTATTATACAACAAAATCAACTAAAATTTAATCTCTTCGAGATCATTTATATTTTTAACAGTGGCAGTTTCTCCAGAAGGAATTCTTCTTCCAATTATTACATTCTCTTTCATTCCTCTTAAGTAGTCTGTCTTACCTAATATGGCACTGTTGGTTAGTACTCTAACTTGCTCCTGGAAGGACATGGCAGAGAGGAAGCTTTCTGTATACAAAGCAGATGCTTTAATACCAAGTAACTTTGGAACTACTAATGTCTTTCTCTTACCCTCAGCTAGAAGAATATTGTTCTTTGCTTCTGAAACAAATCTATTTACCAATGAACCTACTAGATATTCTGAATCTCCTGTTTCTAGTACCTTACCAAGTCTTGCCATCTGTCTAATCACTACTTCGATATGTATATCACTAATGGATACTGCCTGTTCATTGAATACTTTCTGTACTTCATCAAGGATATATTTCTGAGCTGTTTGAATACCTGCGCTATCTGCTAACTTCTTTGGATCTATAGAACCTTCTGTTAATTGTGTTCCAGCTTTTACTTCATCTCCTTCGTTCACTAATATAGTAACCTTAGGTAATACTGATACTACTTCTTCAGCTTTCATTCTTCCTGATATTGTAAGAATTCCACCCTCTATTTTTGCGATACCTTCAAATGGTGCTTGTTTCTCCATACCGTCTGAATCGATAAAGATTGCTTGTCCAGTTTTAATAGTAGCTCCATCTGTTACTAGTACACTCTTTGCATCAGATACAATATAGTCTCTAGAAATTTCTTTATCACCTATGATAGTTATTGTTGCCGAATCATCTTCAGCCCTATCAACATGCACCTTACCATCTACCGTAGTAATCTCCGCTTCAGCCTTAGGAGCTCTAGCTTCAAACAACTCTTCTACTCTTGGTAAACCTTGAGTTATATCTGTTGCCTGAACACCACCCTTATGGAAAGTCTGCATAGTCATCTGAGTACCTGGTTCTCCAATAGATTGAGCAGCAATTACACCAACTGCTTTACCCATTTCTACTTCTTGACCATTCTCTAAGTTGAGACCGTAACATTTCTTACAAATTCCTAATGATGCTTTACATAGGATTGGAGTTCTAACATTAACTTCTTCAATTCCTTCGCTATCTATTTTATCAGATATATCTCTTGTAATACTTTCGTTCTTTTTAATGATTACTTCACCCTTAGAACTGACAATATCTTTAGCAACTACTCTTCCAAACAATCTATCTTTAAAGTCTAACCTTCTATCATCATTCCTCTTTATTACAAAACCTTCTCCCTCATATCCACAATCATCAAACCTTACTATTACATCATGTGCTACATCTACTAATTTTCTAGTTAAGTAACCAGATGAAGAAGTTCTTAGTGATCTATCTGCGATTCCCTTTCTACCACCATTTGCAGCAACAAAGTATTCGAAAGCACTTAAACCATCTCTATAGTTACCTTTAATTGGAAGTGGAACCCAGTTACCTCTAGAATCTCTAACAACACCTTTAATGGTAAGAACCTGTCTTGCCTGAATCTTTCCACCATTAGCTTTAGATTCAACCATTTCGTATACAGGATTATTCTTGTCTAGTGTTTGCCATGCTTCTTCTGCTAGTTCAGATGCAAAGTCATTCCACATTTCAGTTGAAAGAGTAATTTTCTCTTTTTCTGTAATAAGACCTTGAAGATAGTTTTCTTGTAATTGAAGATCTTTCTCTTCCATCTCTTTTATTCTAACTTTTACATCAAAATCAATCTTACAATCTTCAATAGCAAATGAGAATCCTAAATCAGTTGCAAACTTGAACCCCATCTCCTTCAGGTTATCCAATAGTTCAACGACTACCTCTAGTGGGTATCTGTCTTTTATATCTTCAACTATATCTGAAATAGTATTACCACTTACTCTATCATTTACGAATGGGTATCCTTCTGGCAACACTTTATTAAATATACATCTTCCAGTAGAAGTACTAATTATTTCATCTCCTACCTTTACTAATATCTCCTCGTTTATATCTAAGATATCTCTTTCATATGCTTTTATTGCCAAATCTATTGAAGCAAACATTCTTGGTTTCTCTACTTCATTTTTATCTGTCATTAGGTAGAACCCTATTAACATATCCTTTGCAGGAGTAGCTAATACTTGTCCATTTGATATATTTACAATATTTCTAGATGCCATAATATCTTTCTTTGCTTCCTCTAACGCTTCCTCTGTTAAGAGTACATGTACAGACATTTGATCTCCATCGAAATCAGCATTAAATGCTTTACATACCAATGGGTGTAACCTAATTGCTTCACCTTCAACAAGCCTAGGGAAGAAACCCTGAATACTATACTTGTGAAGAGTAGGAGCACGATTAAGTAATACTGGTTTTCCAAATGTAACTTTTTCTAACAAATCCCAAATAATGTCTTCCTCTTCATCTATCATATCCTTTGCAACTCTTACATTTGGAGCTAATTCTTGTTCCAAAAGTTCATGTATAACAAAAGGTTTGAACATCTCTAATGCAACAGACTTTGGTAAACCACACTGATCTAATTTCAAACTTGGATCTCCAACAATTACTGCACGACCGGAGTAGTCAACACGTTTACCTAAGAGATTCTTTCTGAATATTCCTTTTTTACCTCTTAAATCATCCGTCAAAGACTGGTATGGTAATCTCTTGTTATTCATCATAGGCTTTGATGGCCTATGTGAGTTATCAATTACAGCATCTACAGACTCTTGGAGCATTCTCTTTTCATTTCTTAGGATTACATCTGGTGCACCAATTTCTATTAATCTTGCTAAACGATTATTTCTGTTTATTATTCTTCTGTATAAATCATTTAGATCTGATGTAGCAAATTTACCACCTGATAGAGGAATAATAGGTCTTAACTCTGGTGGTAATACGGGTAATATATCTATTACCATCCAACTAGGGTCTATACCATTCTTTTTAAATCCTTCTAAATATTGAATTCTTCTAATACTTGTAGCTTTCTTATCGCCCTTTTCTTTCTTAACAGCTCTCCTTAATATATTTAATTCCGTATCTATATCAAGATTCTCAAGTAACTTCTTAATTGCCTCTGCACCCATCATTGCATTAAAGAAGAGTAAATCTCTATCACTTAAATCAATAAATTCATCTTCAGAAAGAACAGTACCTATTTCTACTTTCTCAATTATTTGCTGAAGTCTTGAATAGAATGTATCTAACTCCTCTTCTCTTTCTGCGTATGATCTTCTAATTTTTGCAACCGATTGTTTTTTCTTATGATCCAATTGGCTTACTTTAAAATCAGAACTGTCCTTTTCCTTCTTCAAAGATTTCAAATCAGCCTCAAACATTGTACCTGAAATTTTTAACTCCTCATCTAATTCTTTCTGTAAGTCATCAATCTCTGCTCTCTTCATTGTCTCTATCTTCTCAACCATATCTTTTCTTTTCTCTTCCTCTATTTCAACTACCATATACCTAGTGTAGTAAATTACAGAAAGTAACTTTTTATGAGACATGTTTAATACAATCGACATCTTGTTAGGAATTCCATATGCAAACCAAACGTGTGCAACAGGAACAGCCAGTTTAATATGTCCCATTCTTTCTCTTCTTACATCCTTTGTAGTGACTTCAACTCCACATTTGTCACATACTATTCCCTTATACCTAATCTTTTTGTATTTACCACAGTAACATTCATAGTTTTTAGTTGGACCAAAAATCTTTTCGCAGAAAAGACCATCTGGCTCAGCTCTAAATGTTCTATAGTTGATTGTCTCTGCTTTAGTTACCTCTCCATATGACCAATCCAAAATTTGGTTTGGTGATGCCAAAGTAATCTTAAGAGCATCGAAATTTTCAAACTTGTTTCTCTTATTATTGTTTTCCATTACTCTTCAACCTCCTCATTTTGGTGCTTAGAAATTAATTCCATATTAAGACACAATGCATTTAACTCTTTTATTAATAACTTAAAGGATTCTGGTATATTTACACTTTCAATTTTTTCTCCATGAATAATGGCCTTGTAAGCAGATGATCTACCCTTAATATCATCAGATTTAATCGTTAACATTTCTTGAAGTGCATATGGAGCACCATGTGCTTCTAATGCCCAGACTTCCATTTCTCCAAATCTTTGACCACCTCTTTGTGCTTTACCACCTAAAGGCTGTTGTGTAACAGCGGTGTATGGTCCAGTAGATCTAGCATGAACTTTCTCATCAGCAATGTGATGTAATTTAAGTACATACTTCATTCCAACTGTAACCTTACGTGGAAATTTTTTACCCGTCCTACCGTCATACAAATCTGCCTTCTGTTCAATCTTGAATCCATTCTTGGCCATTTCCTTCTCTAACCATTCCATATTTATTCCTTCAAATAGTGGGAATGCAAATTTCTCTTTAAGAAGTTTTGCATACAATCCAAAATGGACTTCCTCTGCTTGACCCATATTCATACGTTTTAGGAATGTTGGGGTAAGAACAATATCAACTGGTTCCCCATCTGCAGTGAATGGCATATCTTCAACAGGTCTAATAGAGGCAACTGTATTTTTATCTCCATGTCTTCCAGATATTTTATCTCCATATCCTAATTTCTTTGTATCAGCAACCCATACCTTTACCTCTTCCAACACCCC
>Ga0076323_121_pt1 | contig 6364 bp, 7 predicted proteins | sample RifGroF1_FD_68028 | JGI IMG/M metagenome (GOLD analysis project Ga0076323, IMG submission 68028) | candidate division WS6 bacterium GW2011_GWF1_33_233
ATTTTTATTACATATATACAATATCGGGGTGACTCGACTTGAACGAGCGACCTCTACGTCCCGAACGTAGCGTTCTAGCCATCTGAACTACACCCCGTTGCTCCCATTTTTCTTCTTCTTTGCATCCAAATACTGCTTAACTAAGCCAAGTATAACCATTGTAGAATCATCCATCCCACCAAAGAAAGGTATAACATCTGGTATAAGATCTACTGGTAAGAGAATATAAATAATAGCGAGGATAAATATCCAATATTTTTTTAAAAACATATACCTAAATTGAAAATTTAACTACATCTTTTCAACGACATCAATACCTAAAACATTTAAACCATGTTTAATTGTTTTTGCAGTAGCATCTACAACAGTAAGGAGATATTCCATATTTTCTGAATCTAACACTCTTACATTTTGATAGAACTTGTTAAAGGTTTGACCCAAATCAAACAAATATGTACAAAGAGTACTAGGTGAATAGTTTAAAGAAGAGCTAAGCAGAATTGACTCGTATCTGCTAATATGCCTAATCAGTTCTTTACTATAAACATCTAATTCAATTGACGACTTTTGACTGACAACTTCTTTAACTTGACCAAGTATGGAGTTACATCTTGCATATACATACTGAGGAAGCTTAACCATACCATGTGAGACATGCTTAGAACGGTTAGCAATACCTGTACTCAGGTGCGAAAGAGCATCTAAAACCACCTTGAAGTAACCACTCTGTTCGTTAGCCGTAATTACTACTGACTCGTCAAAATTAACATCTTCAAATTTCTTAAATGCTAATGCCAACTCCTTTGCTTCATATGTTGGAAGACCCTCACTACTTACAAATACCCTTGTGTGTAACCCCTTAGACTCATCTCCCTTGTAAACTATTGATCCTGAATCTGTGTTAAATATTTTGTTTCCTTTTTCATCAACATTACTTAATACAATATTCAATCCATAGTTACTCATCTCACTTTCTAAGAAATATTTATCAAATTTTGTATTAGTTCTTTCATATATTCTTTCAAAATACTCCATACACCAATCCCTACCCTCATAGTACCATTCCTCTATTTCCTTTAAATCTCTAAAGTACTCTTTCTTTTCAAGAGAAGGTATATACAGAGAGAATATGAAATAATTAATGTTTTTTACCTGTTCAATAGCTATTGGGTTTTTAACATCATCATACATATTAAAACCAAGCATATATGCTTCTCCCAAATACTTTACTCTCTCTACTAAATCTCTACTTTTTAAATCTTCAAAAGATATTCCGTCTCTAGCAAAAAGTAGTTTTAATCCATACATTGTTTTAGCTACGTGTAATCCTACATCTCCTTGATAGTTCGCACGAACAACTGAGGCTCCTAGCGCCTCTCTAAGCCTAGCAAAAGATTCCCCTACCATGTTTGTATATAGGTGGCCAATATGGAGGATTTTAAAGGGGTTAGGGTCCGTGTATTCAATGATGTACTTCTTCCCTTCATCCAAATCTAATTGTGATATACCATTTTTAGATATACTTTCTACCTTGTTTAAAAGATACTCTTTTGAAAGAAAGAAATTTAAAAAACCAGGTCCTGCTACCTCAATTTTTTCAATATCTACATCCTTTGGATACCTATTTAATATTGTTTCTGCAATATCTCTTGTACTTAAACTAAGCATCTTAGATATTTGTAATGCAACATTTGATGTTAAATCTCTTCTTTACCTCTATCATATATTCATTAGTATACATTAAAACGCACTCGGAAGGAGTCGAACCCTCAACCCTCGGTTCCGAAGACCGATGCTCTATCCAATTGAGCTACGAGTGCACACCGTACCCGGACAGAATCGAACTGTCAACCTTTGGTTCCGCAAACCAATGCTCTATCCAATTGAGCTACGAGTACATATTAAGCGTAATTTTACCACAATTATCCTACTTTATCTGTATATTCCCTTCCTCATAGGTAACTAAATATTGCACATTCAGACTTTTAAATCTTTGCACCGTTTCACTACCTGGATGACCAAAGGAATTGCCCTCTCCAACAGAACAAATGACAAGTGAAGGAGAAACTCTTTCTAGAAATATTTTACTACTTGATGAGTTAGAACAGTGATGTCCACCCTTGAGGGTGTCATAATTTGAACCAATGAGTCCACCCTGAAGTATAACCTCCTCTGCGGGAGTTTCAACATCAGACATTAAGAGGAACTTTTTACCAAGGTATTCAAAATCAACTACAATTGAATCATTGTTGATATCTCCATCAAAGGGTTTATAACAAACCCCATAATCTTCACCTTTAACTGGCCATATGATATTCATATCTATATCTCCCAACCTTATAGTATCTCCGGCACTTACCTCTTTTAAATTATGATACTTTTGTAATAAATACTCATAGTTTTCATTTTTGTTACACCCTGGATAGTAAAAGATTGTATCAACACTGTAATACTTCAAAACCTCCAAAAGTCCAATTAAATGATCATCATGCGAGTGTGTAAGTATTACATACTCGATCTTCCTATCATATATTGGCACATACTTAGGAAGTTCATACAAAATAGACATATCTGGCCCACCATCTACCAATATTTGAGTAGTACCATTCTGTATTAATGTTGCATCTCCCTGCCCTACATTCAAAAATACAACAGAATTCTCATACTTAACAGATATTAAGTACACCAACCCAATAATTACCCACACCAAAGTCTTAACAATATTTTCTGTCATTTATATATCTTACTCTAGAAATATAGTAGTTAGAAGAAGAAATTGGATATTTGATTAAACAAAAGATAAAGATACTTAGATATATGAAGATACCAAATATATATGGATTAATGCTTAACTCTACCATATCAATATTAGATGATATCTGTACAAAATATTTAAAGATTAGTAGTTGAACATATGGTATTAAAAATAACAGCTTTAAAGAAGGAAATATGAAATTTAAGAGTGTAGCACCAAGTCCCCAAAATATTGAACCACTGATGATTGGAATAATCAATATATTACTAATTACAGAGATTACAGATACCTTACCAAAGAAAAGAATTGATACTGGAACAGTAAAGAGAATAGATATTACAGAGGGTAATACACTCTCTTTTACAAATTTAGACCGTATTAACTTTTCAAAACAGCTAGGTAAGAATATTAACCCTGTAGTAGACAAGAATGAGAAAAGAAAACCAATATCATATATAAGGAATGGATTAAAAAGCATTAGTAATGTAATACAAAGAAGTAATGATGAAAACTTGTTACAGTACCTCCCTATAAACAAGGCAAAGAAATATATACTACTCATTGTAGAAGCTCTAATGAGGGAAGCAGAGAAACCAGAAAATATTGAAAAGAGTAATATACCAAATATCTTTAAAATATTTACAAATCTACCATTAATACGCCTTAATATTACATCTATACCATTGGCTACAAGTGCAACATTGTATCCTGAAGCTGCAATAACATGTGATACTCCTGTATTTCTTAAAGCCTCATTAAAACCATCTGTAAATACTCTCTTACTACCAAACATTATCCCAATTAAAAGTGAACTCTCTGGTTCAGGAATAGCTCTTTCAACTACTCTTTCTAATGAATATCTAATCTCAAGTAGCTTACTACCACCATTTTTACATTCATACTCTAAAACATCTAATATTGAATATATACCCTTTCTAAAGAGATATCTTTTGTAATCGAATTCTGAGAAGCTGCTTGGTTGCACGACTTTTACACTCAATTTACATCTTTGACCAGCATGTAAATCAGTGTATTTAGCAAATCTGATCAAAGAACTACCTAACCCACCCTTACCTGAATCAAACAGGAAAGTATTACTACTCTCTCTGGAGGTAACAACCCCCGTTACCCACACATTTTTACCAGTGAAACTATGGATTTTTTGAATTTCAGATGTAACTTTCTCATATTTTGAGTACAACGAGATACAAGCAAGAAAGGAAGATAGTAAGAAGATAATATAAATAGTTCTAAAAAAGTATACACCCATAATTACCCTGTATGAAACAATGAAAAGTAGAAAAAGTATTAAGCTAGGAAGCAAAGAGTTAAATATTCCTACAGATGTAAACCCTACACCATTAAATATTGTCTTTTCTATAAGAATGGAGCCTGAAATGACTGTAACTAAAATTGTAAAACAGAGTATTAGCACCTTGTAATCAATGAAAAACAGCATTAAAGCAATATATCTTTGTTTTAAGACACTTAAAGACATATACCTTCCTTAAATTTGTTAAAGGTAGCTTCCCCTATGCCACTTACATTAAGTAAATCTTCTAATTTAGTATATGGTCTACCATCTATTATCTTTTGTGCTGTAGAAGGTCCTATACCATCTAAGGAATCTAGTTCATCCTTACTACCCTCATTTATACTTATACACTCCTCTTCCACTTCATCACCTTCTTCTGCTGTATCAGGTATTGTTATCTCTACAATCTCTTTAGGTAATTGAAAATTAAGTAGTGTACAGTTGTAATCACTTTCAAATGGTATATATATCTTTGCATTATCTATCATTGCTGTAGCCATATTAATTTTCATAGAGATATATTTAAAACCAGCATCAGGAGTAAATCCTTTAGCTTTTTTAATAGCGTCTACAACAGTACTATCCTTTTCAAAACAGTAAACACCTGGAGATTTAACTGCACCACTAATATCAATTTGTATTGGACATGGATCAAATACTGGTTCTTGCTCTATTTGTTGATCACACACGGCTTTTACCTCAGGTTCTTTAATTTCCTCTATTACACTCTCCTGCTTAAAAGATGAGATTATACCTATTACATCAATCTTTTCTATATTACCTACAAAAAGGGATGACATATATCCTAATATGTAAAATATGAGGAGGTAGAAAATATTTTTTACTTTAACTGAACTTTCCATTTAAACATTTTAAATGGAAGTTATTAAAAGTATCTTAATATGGATATCCTATAGGGTGTTATTCGTGAATTTGAATGTTTTCAATTACAACATCATTAATTGGCTTATAGTTGTCACCTAGTTCTACCTTTGTGATTGACTCTATTACTGCAAAACCTTTAGTTACTTCTCCAACAACGGGATATTGGCCATTTAAATTTTCTTTGTTTGCATTTGGTAATACAATGAAAAATTGAGATGCATTAGCCATACCTACTTGATAATCCTCAAAGCTCGTAAGGTTTTCTTGTTCAACGATATAGCCGGGATCACCATTACCATCACCTTTTGTATCTCCTGCTTGAATTACAAAGCCTGGTATCACCTTATGGAATGTTAAACCTTCATAGTATCGTTCCCCTATTAAAAAAAGAAAACTATTTACATTCTTAGGTGCTAAATCTTCATACAAGTCTATATAGATCTCTCCATATATTGTTGTTACAACTACTGTGTAGTCCACACCATCCTCTAAAACACTGTTTGGGCTATCATATGCCCCCTTTTCTGTTAGAAGGCCTTGTGTAGGATTGTATAGCCCCTTGTTCATTGCAAAAACAATTAATACGCAAACTACCAACAGTACTAATGCCAGTAGTAAAAACTTCTTTTCATTACCTAACGATTTTAATATTCCCATATCAATATTGTATCAAATTACTTAGCCCACCAGAATGATTGCTTTACCCCTTCGTTGTTAAACCATTGACCATGTCTTAATACTTGATCCATGTTAGGTCCAGATGTATCAAAATTAACAGTTACATTAGAGAGGTTTGAAGATATCCCATATTTAGATGTCGTATATATGAAACGATATTTCATATATATGTCATTGTTTGAAAAAGGCACCTCTTCATTTTGCCTATATATCGATATAAGTTCAATATCTCTTAAACTAGATATGACATCTGATTTCATATTTATGACATAATTGGGTACAAATCTATTTAAAAACACATCCGTCGGAATATATTCTTCCTGCCATTTAAGTACAGATGCATTTAAACCAAATCCTGTTGTAGGAAAGGTACTACCCTCCTTCCATGACTCTACCTCTACCAATCCTACTCAGCCTGCATTACAACTATGGAATCTCCAATAGAGAGGTTAGCAATATAGTTGGTGGAACCAAAAGGCATTTCAGTAATTGAAAATTGTGTATCTGAAGAATCTAATATCTCAGTATCACCTTGTAGCATTGCTACAAATGATGGTTTTAGTGTATATGTCCTATCAGCAATCTCACTATACCTAACAATATCCTCAACGGTAATATCAGTAGTAGATACCCTAACATTACTTACTTGTACACTTTCTGCTTCGGTACCAATACATCCTTTACCAATTTGATATTGTGTTGGGGTAAGTGTGTATGTACTACTCTGTTTA
>Ga0076323_123_pt1 | contig 5215 bp, 6 predicted proteins | sample RifGroF1_FD_68028 | JGI IMG/M metagenome (GOLD analysis project Ga0076323, IMG submission 68028) | candidate division WS6 bacterium GW2011_GWF1_33_233
AACGGGGTGTAGTTCAGATGGCTAGAACGCTACGTTCGGGACGTAGAGGTCGCTCGTTCAAGTCGAGTCACCCCGATATTGTATATATGTAATAAAAATGGCTATCAAAAAGAAAAAAACAATCAAAGATATTGATTCTATACCTGATTCTCAGATAGTAGAGATGGTACTAAGCGATGTAAATGCATACAAGTATATAATAGAGAGGTATGAGAGTAAGCTTTTAAGGTATATTCAGAGAGTTTTGTATATTTCAAAAGAGGATGCGGAAGATATCTTGCAAGAGGTCTTTATTAAAGCGTATAGGAATATAAAGGGGTATGATAAAGGATACTCTTTCTCAAGCTGGATATACAGAATAGCTCACAATGAAGCTATTTCTTTCCTAAGAAAGAAAAAGATTACAGTAACAAATACTGAAAAAGCAGAGATATTTGATAAAATAGCCTCAGATGAAGATATTGAAAGAGATTTTTTAAAAGATTTAAAGGGTAGGGAGGTTCGAGATATTCTTTCTAAGCTTGAAACAAAGTATAGGGAAGTACTAGTACTGCGATATTTTGAAGAGATGGGATATAATGAGATATCTGATGTATTACATATATCTAGTGGTACTGTAGCATCATTAATTAATAGAGGGAAAGAGAAATTTAAGATATTAGTACAAAATTATGGGAAAAATATCTAATAAGATATTGAAAAAGATAGAAGAAGAGAATATTAAACCAATTGGTAAGTGGTCTTTTGTATTAAAAAATTCTTTTCTTTGGACTCTTTTTGGTTTAAATATACTCTTTGGTTCCCTTGGATTTGCAATATCAATATATTTGTTTGAATCAAGTGATATATTGAACTTAATCCTTTCTGTAAATGACTTTATGCAAGTGTTAGTCCTAGCTATACCTACGGTATGGGTGGTTTTAACACTAGCCTTTTTAATTGTTTCATACCTTAATTTTAGATATACAGAAAGAGGATATTCTCTCTCTTTCTCTAAGATCTTTTTTATAAATATCATAGCTATACTTCTAATTGGTGGTATATTAAATGCTGCTGGAGTATCAGAGAGGCTCAATACTGTATTTTCTGAGGGTATCTCTTCTTACAGTCAGAGTATTGATCCAAGATATAAGATATGGAACAATCCCAGTGGAGGGTATCTTGCTGGAAGTATTGTTTCGATAGAGGGGGGTAGTATTGAGATAACGGATTTAGAGGGAAATAAATGGGTAGTAATAACTTCTGATGCAAGGATAAGGAGAGCAGTTGGTTTAATAGAGGGAGAGAAAATTAAAATCATTGGAAATGTATTAGATGAAGGTACTTTTGAAGCTTTAGAGATACTTCCATGGGAGGGAAGAGGAAGAATTATGCAAGAAAAACAGTTCTAATTTCGTAATACTTAATAGAGAGGTAATTTATTCTCTTTGTAGATATATTTGTAGAGATATATATCTACTGTTCTCTACACATATTTAATTTGTTAATACTAGAGACATGAAAAACAAATTGATAGTATTAGGAACATTAGCAGTAGCACTCTTAGGAGTAATTGCTTTTACTACTAAAGAAGCTGATGCATATAGAGGGGATTACACCCAAGTAGGCCCTAACCATACAGAGGAGAGAGAAGCTCAAATGGAGGAGATTTTCGAATCTAAGGACTACGATGCATGGGTCGCTCTTATGACTGAAGGTGGTAGGAATCCTGGAGTTCTAGACAAGATTGATTTTCAAGAAGATTTCAACTCTTTTGTAGAAGCTCATGAGTTAGCATTGGAAGGTAAAACAGAAGAAGCTAACGCAATAAGGGAGGACTTAGGCTTGGGTCAAGGACAGAGAATGGGCAATGGCCATGGTATGAGATATGGAAGTGGTAGTAGATAATAGAAGTATTATCTAGGTGTAGACCCCCTAAGAATTAGGGGGTCTTTTTTTTCTATTAACGGTTTCTCGTAGGTATTAGCACTGTATGTAGTTTACTGATAACTGTCCGCACGCTCCTTTTATGTCTCCTCCGTATGACTTTCTTATTGTACAGTTAATACCATTTTTAAGTAGAATATCTTGAAAGAGTAGTGTATTATCTGATTTCTTAAATTCAAAGCATCCATTTTCGTTATAATTTATCAAATTTACTAATGCTAACCTACCTTTCAGTAATTCCACCAACTCTTTTGCATCACTGATTGAATCATTTACTCCTTTTATTAATACATACTCATATGTAATCCTCTTGTTCGTATCTTTTACATATCCATCTAATACTTCAAAAAGGTCTATTAAAGTGTTGTTTTTAGATACATTAGGCATTAAGATATCCCTTAATTTTTGATTTGGTGCGTGTAAACTAATTGCAACTTTTACACCAAGATTTTTACCTAAAAAGACCCTTAAATTTTGAACATAACCTGAAGTAGACAATGTTACACGCCTTTTGCTAAATGCTAATTTATCGATATCAGTAATGGCTTCAATTGACTGTGCAACATTCTCTAAGTTGAGCATAGGCTCTCCCATACCCATGTACACAATATTTGTGATTGACGAATTTTCTTTCTTTAACTCTCTGGCGAAGTAGAGTATTTGATCTAAAATTTCCTGTTCATCTAATATCTCGTTTAATCCCATTTGTCCTGTTGCGCAGAATATACATCCTACAGGACATCCACTCATACAGCTTACACATACGGTATTTCTACTTTTATCTCTCATTAAAACACTCTCTATATAGTTGTTTTTACCAGTTTTAAAAAGTACCTTTGTAGTAGAACCATCGTTTGATGTTTCTGTTTTTTCTACTGTTAGTTTTGAGAAGAGAAGTTCTTTTTTTAAATCTTCTCTCAACTGTTTAGACCATGTAGAAAGCTCATCAAATGAGGATATTAGAGTCTTGTAATACCCAATATTGAATTGATCAACTTGATATTTCTTTAAGTTATGTGTCTTTGCAAATTCGTTTATCATACCGTACAATTATACAGAATTAAGATATTAAAATCTGCTCATGGCTGTACAATTAAACTATATTGCTCCAAAGGGATGGGAACCACCTATGGATGGTAGGGATTACCTTATCACGTATCTTGATATTGAATTGGCTGATGGTATTCCAGATGAGAAGTTTAGAGATGCGGCTGCTAGCTGTGCTGCAGAAAGTTCTACTGGTACATGGACAAAAGTATATGCTGGTAAGGATTCTGGTATAAAGATGGCGGAGAAAATGAAGGCTGTTGCCTATGATTTAAATCCAGAAAAAAAGACCTTTAAGATAGCGTATAGGAGTGATTTGTTTGAGGAGGGTAATATGGCTGGTCTTTTAGCTGGTGTTGCTGGAAATATTGATAGTATGAAGATGTTAAAGGCTTTTAGGTTAATTGATATTAAATTTCCTAAAAATATTGTAAACAGTTTAGCCAAAAGTAGGTAGGACTGCACTTGAACAAGCCCAGTTAGCAAAGGTGTTGTTTACTGCTGCTAAGGGTGAATTTCAAGGGATAAAGGATGATGAAAATCTAACTAGTTTGTACTTTAATACTTTTGAGGATAGGTGTAAGAAAGTACATGCTGTACAAAGAGAAATAGAGCAAAAGAGTGGTAGAAAGAAATTCTATCTTTGTAATATAACTCATTCTGATTTAGATATTATGCTTGAGAGAGCAGATATGATTAAGGAAAATGGTGGTAGATGGTTAATGATGGATGCTGTTACTACTGGTTTTACTGCTGTTCAAACTGTTAGAAAACATAATCCTGGACTCGCTATACATGCTCATAGGGCAATGCATGGATTGCTTGATAGGGAATCTGGCCCTGGTGTACATGATGGAGGAAAGATTGTTGATTTCTCTATGTCTATGGTAGTTATTGCTAAAATTATGAGGCTTTTAGGTGTAGATTCTTTACATGGTGGTGCACCATGGTATGAAAGGAGTATGGCATGTAGCTTCTGGTGGTTTACATGCAGGAACAATAGGGGACTCTATAACACAATTAGGTGAGAACCTAATTATACAGGCAGGTGGAGGTGTTTTAGGTCATCCATGGGGCATAGAGGCTGGTGTAGAGGCTGTTGTTCAGGCTAGAGACCTTGCAATGGCAAAGGGTGATATTAAGGCATGGATTATAGATAATCCGGAGTCAGCCTTAGCTAAGGCTGCTCAACATTGGGGTTTCGATCCTAGAATTGTGTATTAGTATAAAAGTAGTGTAGAATAAAGCATTATGGCAAACAAAGGAATAACACCTAGAAGTGAAGATTACTCTCAATGGTACTTAGACGTTATAGATAGGGCAGATTTAGCAGAGAATTCTGCTGTTAGAGGGTGCATGGTTATAAAGCCATATGGTTATGCGATATGGGAGAATATTAGAAACGAGTTAGATAGAAGGATAAAGGAATTAGGTGCCAAGAATGCCTATTTTCCCCTCTTTATACCTAAATCTTTCTTCTCTAAAGAAGCTAGTCATGTAAAAGGTTTTGCTAAAGAGTGTGCAATTGTGACCCACTATAGATTAAAAGAAACAGCAGATGGTAAGGGTGTTGAAGTAGATCCCAAGGCTAAATTAGAAGAGGAATTGATCGTAAGACCAACCTCAGAAACCATTATGTATGATACATTCTCAAGATGGGTAACCTCTTGGAGAGATTTGCCACTTAAGATTAATCAATGGGCTAATATTGTCAGATGGGAAAAAAGAACTAGACCATTTCTCCGAACTACAGAGTTCTTGTGGCAAGAGGGTCATACAGTTCATACTACCCATGAAGAGTCTACAAAGCAGGTATTTGAGGCACTAGATATGTATAGAGACTTTGCTAGAGAGATTTTAGCCCTTGAAACATACGGTGGTAAGAAGTCAGAATCAGAGAAATTTGCTGGTGCTATAGATACATATGGTGTTGAAGCTCTTATGCAGGATGGTAAAGCATTACAATTTGGTACTTCACATGACTTAGGTCAAAATTTTGCAAAAGTTTTTGGAATTTCATTTACAGATACAGATGGTCAGGTTAAAAGTCCTTGGCAAACAAGCTGGGGAGTGAGCACTAGAATGATGGGAGCTGTAATTATGTCTCATAGCGATGATTTAGGATTAGTTCTTCCTCCTGTAATTGCACCTATAAAAGTGGTGATTATCCCTATTTACAAGGATGAGAATAAGGATATGGTTATGGAATTTTCAAGAAAAATTATAGATCAAATTAAAGGTC
>Ga0076323_105_pt1 | contig 2490 bp, 2 predicted proteins | sample RifGroF1_FD_68028 | JGI IMG/M metagenome (GOLD analysis project Ga0076323, IMG submission 68028) | candidate division WS6 bacterium GW2011_GWF1_33_233
AAGAGAGATTATGGTTATAATCAAAAGTGTTTTAATATTACTATACTTACTAAGTAGTAGGCCAAAGACAAATATAGGGAAATAGTATGTGAGAGGAAATCTATGTAAATTACCGTATCCTACGGTATGTTCAAGCAATATTCTTACAGTATCAGGATATGTGTTGTTAGTAGTTAGATTGTAAATTACTACCCCTACTACATATACAGTAATACCAAGTAGAATTAATAGTATGGGTTTTGATAAGAAGTATTTTAACTGTTTGAAAAATAGTTGTGTGAATATTGTAAATACAATAAAGGCTATTAAAAATTCTGTAAATTCTGGAATTGATCTAAGTAGTACAATATCGGTTATTTGTTTTGTTGTTATTTCACTACCTATTACAAATGTAATAAGTATTCCAAGAATTATATATACAATGTAAATTTCTAATATTCTTTTTAATGTACTTTCAATCTTTATTGTAGAATTATTCTTAATCTTTATTCCTGTTACATATGCCGATGCAAATAGGAATACTGAGAAGCACACTGTTGCTCCAAGTGCTGTAAAGATATCTAGAATGGGACTCTTACCTAAATAGAAAAGAGAATGGACATGAGTAATGGTCATAAAGAGAATAGCAGTTGCTCTTAAAAAGTCTATACTTTTGTCTCTTTCCTTCATAGGTTTTTATATATAAAGAATATGGAGGTGACGATGGGACTCGAACCCATGGTAGTGGTTTTGCAGACCACGGCCTTAACCAGCTTGGCTACGTCACCTAGTAGAGTTAAGATCCTAGTATATCTTTTACATTTGCTATCTCAAGTATACTGTTTATGGATCTGTTTTTGATAGAACTGCCACTAATAATAGCAATTTTATCTTCTAAATCCAACTCTCCATATGAGTAGACGCATTGTACTGATTGCTTTACTGCACTATCCCTATCTTCTGGTAAGTCATTTATATAGAATCCTTTTACCCCCCTTAGTAAAGAATTCTGTCTTACTCTTTTAATTTCTTTCCCTATTTCCCATATAGGTACCATTAACCTATGCCTAGAAAGACTTTGAACAGTTTTTCCACTAAGAGATATTACAATGACTCCTTTAATAGGAATTGTATTTACCAAATCAAATACTGATTTACATAACTCATCCGTTTCTATGCTTGCATTAGTATCTCCATCTACTTTCTGAGGTCTTAAAACATTCTCTACACTTAGTGCAATACTGTTCATCATCTTTACGCATTCAACTGGATATCTACCAGTAGAAGTTTCTGCAGAAAGCATAACGGCATCACAGCCATCCATTATTGCATTGGCTACATCACTTACTTCTGCCCTTGTAGGTCTAATATTCTCTGTCATAGATTCAAGCATCTGAGTAGCAACAATAACTGGTTTGCCAACTACCCTACATTTGTATATGAGTTGTTTTTGAAATATTGGAACTTCCTGCAATGGTATTTCTACACCCATATCCCCTCTTGCAATCATTACACCATCAACAAGTGGAAGTATTTGATCAAAGTTATCTAATCCTTCTCTATTTTCTATTTTTGCTATCAATTTAACATTAGTTTGTCCCATGACCTTCCTTACTTGGGCTACATCTTGAACATTTCTAATAAAAGAGGCTGATATGAAATCAAATTCATTCTTTACTGCAAATTTAATATCCTCTGTATCCTTTTCACTTAATACTGGAAATCTAAGATGTGAGTTAGGAATATTAACAGTTTTCTTAGGTTTTAGTACTCCACCCTCTTCAACGGTACAGATTACTTCATCATCTTTAATATCTTCTACCGTTAATACTATATTTCCATCATCAAGTAGTATTGTTGCACTTCTAGACACATCTTCGTGCAAAGTATCATATGTAATTCTTATATGAATATTATCAGTTTCATTTTTTTTAATTCTGTTTTGTGGAATAATTGCTACCTTATCATTGTTTTTAAGCACAATCTCATTTGTAAAACCAGTTGTACGTATTTTATGTCCCTGAGTATCCAACATAATGGCAACCCTAGAAGAGAGTTCTTTGATATCTTTTGAAACTCTTTCTAGTTCTGCAAAATCAGCAAAGGAAGCATTTATTCTTGCAACATCCATACCATTGAATATCATATCTTTTAAAATGGTTTTATCCCAAGAAGATGGTCCTATTGTTGCAACTATTTTTGTTTTGGCAAACTCTCTCATGAATATATAAAATATACATGATGAAAAGTACATATAACAAGTTAGCTACTATCCTATATTAATACTGTTGCAAAAACCTATTTTAAATATGTACAATGCTATTGAGAAATAATATGAGTAGGAAAACAAATGGGAAATTTCATTAAAAAACTTATTCAATTTATGCTTGTAGCGTACCTTGTTTTAACAGCATTTAAAGGTATAGATACACCAGATAATATTTTATATTTAATAGCATCACTATTTCTTTTTGCAATGGGTATATTTCTATCTGTTGCTTTATTAAGATT